>Ga0307510_10005252_pt1 | contig 15394 bp, 9 predicted proteins | sample 12_EM_MG_FD_207224 | JGI IMG/M metagenome (GOLD analysis project Ga0307510, IMG submission 207224) | Populus trichocarpa ectomycorrhiza microbial communities from riparian zone in the Pacific Northwest, United States - 12_EM | ecosystem: Host-associated > Plants > Roots > Unclassified | place...
GAAACATTGGTTATAACTATGAGCAGAGACGCCTAATATTGGGCACTGTAGCAAGAAAAAACAACACCCGTCTCTGTCAACTACTTGGTAAAACCTATGGAGGAAGGAAAAAGAGGAGCAACACGTTCCAAACGTCAAGGACTAATCGTTATTCTAGAGAAGGGCTAGTTTCTTGGCATTTGTTCAAAGTTCAAACAAAAGAATGTTCAACGTACGTGATGGTTCATAGGTCTTGTAAACAGATATATCTACGCCGACTTCCATGGAAAATAAATATTTTTTAATGATGAAACACAGAAAAAATAAGAAATAAAAACTTCCCGCAGGGGAGACAAACGATGGCAATTTCAGTCCAGTTGGGAAGCAAGGTGGAGAACATAAAAATATGGGAGAACTACAAATCACTCCGACAACTATATATGTAATTTCATTTAAGTTCTTCAAAGTTCTAAGTTGAATTATATTACCCTATAAATTAACAAAAAATTTATGTATATATTTGAATAATACCGATATTGATACACTCGTTGGTGTTAAAATCAAAGATTAATTACAAAAAACAAAAATAAAATTATGGAATCGACCACTTTCTGAATCATTATGAATTTACTGTCAATGAATTTGTCATCAGAATAGAATAAGTATCGATTTGAAGACATTTTTAGCTCAAAAGGCCAAAAGTTGGCTTTTTTACTATATTTTATTATAAAGCTATAATATATATAGATTAATGAAAACTAAATGTATTTTTATAAATTCTTAATTGTTTTCAATATAACCTCGTTTTTAATTGTATATTTAACCAAACACTTCTACCTAATCCTCACCGTTCTGAAAAACTTTTAACTAATTTAAAAACTACCGTTCTGAAAACTTACACCTACGGCTACCACTGCCCTCAATGCCAAACACCCAGTAGGGCAATAACCAATCAGTCAGGTGAAGAAAAGGAGAAAAGTCACAGAATCAGAAAAGCAGAGCATTGGTCTGAGAGAAAACTCCAAGCCAATTAGATTCTAAGCTAACAAAAGCTGAAGACAAGTTTTTTCTCAGTCCACGTCAACTAAGGAGAAAAAAAAAACTTAAACTTCCACTATCCTAACCGTTTACTTTGAACCATTCTCATGACACAATAACTCCCAATATGCCCCCCCCCCCCCCCCCCCCACTTCTCTGTCCTCAGTTTGTGCGCCTAGACTAACTCATAAATCAAACACAGAGACAAAGAGAGTGATTTTCATTAAAAGGGCATTTACTTGGAGATGTGTACAAGGCCATTAATGAGATGTTTACGAGGAGAGGGTGGTGGAGATGGGCTATTATGGCATACGGACTTGAAGTCTTATGCTTGTGGAGATTATTCAATTGCTGTGGTTCAAGCTAACTCCTTGCTTGAGGACCAGGGACAAGTGTTCACTTCTCCTTCTGCTACTTATGTTGGTGTTTATGATGGCCATGGCGGCCCTGAGGCTTCTCGCTTTCTCACTCACCATTTGTTCCCTTTCCTCCATAGTGAGTTCTGCTTCTTTTTTTTTTTTTTTTTTAAGTTTTATAGCTTGTTTGGTTCATGGGAGAGAGTGGGAAAGTAGAAGAAAATGAAAGGTTTTATGATCTTAATTTTTCGTAATGTTTGCCGTTTTCTTATTCCACTTTGGTTCTGCTTTGGCCCGTGTTGCATTTTTTGGAATTTGAACTGGAAAAAAACTATTAAAAGAAAATAGACCAAGGCTTTAGCATCTTTAGTTTTCGTCTGCTTAATTTTGCTAAGTTTGGTTTCCGAGAAGGTGCAGGAAAAGAAAAGAAAAGGCGGGTAGTTGGATTTATTGATATTGTGAGAATACTTGGAAAAAAAATGTCAACAGTAAAATGTAAAACCTTATGTTTTTGGGTCATTGTTGTTATTGGCAATTCCATGTTGGTTAAATCAAAACAATATAGGAACTCAATTGGACAATATTTTAGTATTTTTCATTTCTTTAATCGTCTTGCTCTTAATTCAATGGTTTTCGCTATCAGAGTTTGCAACAGAACAAGGAGGGTTATCTTCAGAGGCGATAAGAAAGGCATTTGATGCTACAGAAATGGAATTCTTACATTTTGTAAAGCAATCATGGAGAGCTCGGCCTCAGATGGCATCTGTGGGTTCTTGCTGCCTTGTTGGGGCAATATCAAATGATGTTTTATATGTGGCAAATCTCGGGGACTCGAGAGTAGTGCTTGGTAGAAAAGTATCTGAAGGCAAGGAAAATAGTGCAGTGGTGGCAGAAAGGTTAACTACTGATCACAATGTCAGCGATGAGGAGGTGAGGAAGGAGGTGGAGGCACTCCATCCTGACGATGCACATATTGTGGTTTATACTCAAGGAGTTTGGCGGATAAAGGGCATAATTCAGGTATCAATTTTTTAGTACTCCTGCTTCATAGTGGATGTCGAAATTCTCTTGGTTTTGCATTTGTCTAATAGAACTAGGTCCAGCATGAGCGGCGATTGCGTAAACTGGTTTGGATGGACGCAAGCTTAAACTAAAGATTTAATGAATCTGTGCTAAATTCTTTATTTTGTCACGCTATGCAGCTGTTATGCTTAATATTTTGTTAGTATTTGATCCTGCAGCGATACAAAATGCCTTTGAATGCTGATGTTGGACACAGTCACCATCTTAAGTTTGCATTCTGTCATTAATTTCTCGTCAATGATGAGTTTAATGTTTAACAAGCATGCTTGTGCTTCAAGGGACATGTTCTTCGGGCCCTGACTGCTAGGACCATGAAGCTGACTCTTCTGACTCTTTTATGATTCCTCTGTCAGTCTACACTTGGTTATTGTACTTTTGCTTGATAATTCCTCTCTGTATACCAATGGAGTTTATAGCTAGTCATGTGTTTCATTCCCAACTTCATTTAGAATCAGACTTGCAGAGTCAATGGATTAGAAAATTACTGAGAGATTATTAGATTTAAATGGTATATCTTTGTTTCCTTCTCTTGCAAATAGTGCGCATGCTCCTTCATATTTCTTGATATTTTCTCATTTTTCACCTGTACTATTGCGGTTTTATTTTGTGGTAGTTGCATGGCTATGCTTGTCCTGGTGATTATTTATGAAATGTTTTCAAGATAAGTTTGATCTCTAGAACCTTGAAACAATCTACCTCTTTTCGTTGAAGGTATAGAAGTTATTATCTATATTCCATGCCAACATCTTTCTAATAATTTCTTGAAAACAATTCTCTAAAGTTTACAAATAATACTCTGTGAAGAGTGCATGAAACGGAACTTTTTAATGTCCTTACGTGAACTTCCGTAACTTGTCTTTGCTAGTCACATCGTGTTTCTCAAATGGGAAAGGGTAAAACATTCTCCTCCCCATAGTTTTACATGCTGGCTACCTTTTCTTAGATCGGAGTAGTTTGAAGAATGGTTCATAAGATGTGTGTTTCAATATATAAAGTTCTGTGTTCCAACAGTAGCCATAACATAGGCGAACTGGACATTTGTGAAGCATGGCAAGCATCTGTACTTTATTTTGTATCTTGGAGTTATAATACAAGTTCTGTGGCTCTAATGGAATCAAGCGTAAGTTATGCTTCATGACTGCAATAATTTGAGCTTCTAGACTTTTTTATGAACTACAAGCAGGTGCAGTGTTGTTGATTGAAATCAGCGACTCGTTAAATTTTCTAGTGACAGTCTACAGCTTGTGATGCACTAGGTTTATTTAAAACTTCTCTACTGCAGGTTTCAAGATCAATAGGAGACATCTATTTAAAGAAACCTGAGCTCAACAGAGATCCTCTTTTTCAGCCATTTGGATTTCCTTTTCCTTTAAAAAGGCCTGTGATGACGGCAGAGCCATCAATACTGATGAGAAAGCTAAAGCCACAAGACTTGTTCTTGATATTTGCATCGGATGGTCTTTGGGAGCAAATGAGTGACAAAACAGCCGTCGATATAGTTTCGAGAAGCCCCCGATTTGTAATGTCTCCCCTATTATTTGTTTTTGTAAATTTTTGCTTCTTAATTTGTTTCATTGCACTTACTTTTTAAAACTTCTTTCACCTTTTAGTATGTAAATAGTCTTAAACCATAACTAATGATGAACTGGTAGCAAAAAGATGTTTCTGTTTGTTCTGAAAAACGAGTGCGTGCTTTCTTTACAGGGAATAGCAAAGCGATTGGTGAGAGCTGCCATCCAGGAGGCTGCAAGGAAAACAGAAATGACATATGATGATATAAAAAGAATTGGAAGAGGAGGGAGACGCCAAATCCACGATGATATCACTGTCATTGTGGTGTATCTAGATGATCCACTAGGTTCTTCAAATGGTAGATTGGCTCATAGTCTTGTTGACTACACATGCTCCCCTGTTGATATCTTCTCATTGAACGAAGATGAAGCCCAAGACTAGCTTCAAATGCTGTTCTCTGAACGAAATGCTAGCCGTTGGCACCCGTATCTTGTGAATAGAAAGGGATATACACAGCATTTGAGAGTTCAGGATGGAGCTCTGAAATAATGATGGTATGAAAGGGTTGATCGGTATCCTCATGTACGCGCAAGGATGCCAAGTTGAAGCTTCTGCTGACTTGTTAGTCGGGTTTTGAGCTCGTTCATAGAACAGTATATCGTAGCTTGATTTCAAAGCTCTTGCCTTCTTCTCTTTTTTTATCATTTCTTTTATATTTTTTATTGGAGATGTTTAAGAAAGTTTAGGTAATCGGAAGATGACTTGCAATTGAATTGAAATATATATATATATATATATGTGTGTGTGTGTGTGACCTCAATTCGGCATAATATTCTCTTCCTGTAATATACAGAGATGAAACAAGTTGACAGTATAATATACCCTTGTTAGTTTTAGATAATGCTACCAAAATATCTCAGCCTATGTCATTTGAAACTTTTGTCTAGCTTGACGTTGTTCGATATTTTTCTTCTTCTCATGGCATAATTATTCTTATTATAATATTTATTTCATTATTAAATTTCCTAGGATTTTTTTAGTTTAAGAATTCTAATACTAATTAGATTTTATTAGCCAAGTAACTTTTAATAAAAATCTTTCCTTACAAAAATTTTAGGTCTTGTATTGATATAACTAAAGTTGTTTGGTTTAATAAGAGATTTATTAATAAAAATTTTATTCATAACTTTTCAATTCAGTGTTTGCTCTATACTTGAGAAATCTTAGTTTTTTCTCTTTAATTTAAAGTTGTAAAATTTTAGGTTTGAGTAACTCTAGCGCTATACATTGCATCAATCAGTATTAGAATATGTTAGTCAACTTGATGAACATAAATATTGGCAACCAGTTCCCACCCCACGATGTAGAAGAAGTGGAGGTCATCTAGAACACTATAAGGGCACAAGAGGCAACATAGAAAACCCTATCATAAAAAGTTGATCGATAATAGCATTTCATAGCATACTTAATTAAGCAAATAGATCAACTATAAAGGGATGCCTAAACAAGAATTGTGATGAGAAGAGAGATGTGCTCAGAGACTTACCTTAGAGTAAATCAAATCCAAGATCTATTCTTGAAAACCTATAGAGGAATCATGTCTATCAGAAGAGTGGCATATATGATTGTGATGCAATAAGGCTTATAAAAACTGACGATTCTGCGCATTCAAGTGAGGATCTAACACAACTAGAAAATGATTTGACCCATGCAGACTATATGGATGGCCCACCATATACTTTTATAGATTAGTAGGATAGATCTAAACCCAAGAGAAGATCTGGTCACACTAGACTAAATTAGCAACTTAAAATGGTGTTAACAAGAAATCCAATCGTTGAATTATGCTCTTGAATTTTTCCAGGTGATTGAACATACAATTTTCCTTTAAAAATCTATTTAATCGCTAATTGAATTGTTGAATCTCCTAGAATTAAGTTCATAAGTTGTTGTTGTGACCAACTTTGTTATTTTCCCAAAGTTTTTTTGGTTTTATTATTTTAATTTGGATTTTCTTTTTAATCTTCTTTTATGCTTTTGAAATTTTAGTTGTCTTTTAGTAGAGGTAGTGTTTTCTTTCCTATTTAAAGATCTTGTAAAACTCTTGAGGAAGTAACCGCCATATATTTATTTTCAATGAATAAAAAATGCAAATTTAGGAATTTGATAAAACTAAAGCATGAGCTTTTTTAGAAAGATAGATATTTCTCTATTTTTACTTTTTTATTATTTATTATGATGCTTTTCTATTTTTTTTCCCATTTGAAAGGAATTCTTTCTTGTAGTTTAGTTTTTTTCCTATTTAATATTATTAAGGTTTTCTAGTTTTCTATATATAAAGAGTTACAATAGGCTTTCTGGCAAATGGAGATATGAATAAGTAAAATTAACTATTTTGAAAGTTTTCTTATACTTATAGTGTTTTTTTTCTTTGAGAGTTTCAACACATAACAAACCCCTTTATCCTTTGCTTTTGTTTATATCAGTTGGTATTAGAGCCCGATGATCTTAAGTTATTTTCTTATTATGTGTTGTAATTCCATAGAAATTTGTTGCTTGTTGTGCAATGCTACAACTATAGTAAGAAGAGGTTGTGGAGTAGGTCATAGTTAATAAAAGGAATAGGATGTTTCATTTTAGGAGAGAAACACTTAAGAGCCCATCATGAAGGGCATATAAAGGCACATTGTAGAGTTGACCCAAAGGTTAGAATATAGGAGCTTACAAGACTAGAACTGAAACTAGAAGAGCTAGCATGAGTCCCTGGCCAAATCTAAAAACCAAAAGCATGATTAGAGAAGATAGCTTATTTATTAATAAGAGATCAGATTTTGAGATTTTGGGTTTCATATTAAGATCCTGAGTTTGTTGTAAATTTACAAGCAAAATAATTCATAGAATAATTGAACGAGGTGGAGAGGATTGTTTTAGTATAAGGAGGTTCCTGAACAAACATGAGTGGATTTTTTAGTACAATGAGATTCCTGAACAAACATGAGTGGATTTTTTAGTACATTGAGGTTCCTGAAAAGACATGAGTCAAGTTTAAGGTTCCATCATCTACTAAATATCCTAACATAATAGTTACAACAAAATATTTACATTTATATTATCATTAATATTCTTATAAAATACAAAATGCAAGAGTTATGTCATCTACTAATCCCGACGAAGTTGCAAGGATCCTTAAATTTATTAAACTAATTAATTAATATGACATAAAGTTTTTCAATACAATTTAATGAATTTATTAAGTAAACTAAGATGCACACATCTATTAGGAATTTAATTAACAATTAACCTAATCCCTCTTCATCTTTTCTTCACATCTTTTACAAAATCCCTTGAACGTCTAAGAGATTTGTCCCTTAACCTGGACCTAGTAATTGACCCTCATTCAGGGTAACATGCTCACCTCCCATAAACAGGGCATTAATCCTATTTAGGATATCCAATTTTATAGCCCAAAATAGGGCACTAGTCCTTAAACCAGAGAACTAACCATCTAGCCCAGAACAGTGCACTAGTCCTTAAACTAAGGAACTAGTTATCCAGCACAGAAAAGGGCACTAGCTCTAAAACCAAAGAACTAGTCATCTAGCCCAAAATAAGGCAACAATCTCGTATCAGATAATAATTCAATTGAATAATAAAGAATCTAACTTCGATGTTTTAACAATTCTAAATAGAATAAAATTAATAAAGTGTGTTGTTATCCACTTTTGACCCCGTAAAAAAATCAAGAAAACAAAAAACAAAAAATAAAATCCAAAATACAAGAGGATATACATGAAGAAAGCCTAGAAGATTGCCCTAGTTAGTGGTGAAGGACCGAAATGACAAGTGAAAAAGTTAGAGGACCAAAATGTATATGATTAACAAAATTAGCAACCCAATTTTGATTGAAAAAAGACCTCATTGGTGAGAATATTTTTATTTTGGGTAAAGAAATACAAATTTGGATAGGTACAAACTTAATAAGAATTTTAAAATGTTTAATTAATTTTACTCAGGACTTTATTACAAGAAAATCAGTTTTTGGAGTCAATATGGGTATTAATTGGAAACAATTAAAGTATGAGGACTTAATTGGTTTTTTAGGAGGTTTGATTGAATGAATTAGGGGCTTAATTTTAAGAATATTGAAGTTAGATGGACAATTAGGGACTTGATATAAAATATTAAAAATAAAGGACCAAACTGAAAAAGATATGTGATTCTATGTGCTGAAATTGACCAAATCAAGGGCTAACTTAAAATTGAAAGTTTGATGGTAAATTAAAGGTCTAAGTGCCAAATCAGAAACCACGGATCAAGATGAAAATGACGCTGAAATTTGGGGCTGATGATTGAGTTTTATGGGGGTGAAATTGTATGGAATTAAGAGTTTGAGAGGCAATTACGGGTGCAATTAAAAGGAATTTGAAGAATAAGGACTAAAGTGAAATTTGTCAAATCCCAAATTAAAAAACTTAATTTCAAGGGTTTAATCCAAATGACATGTCGTTCGGCTATTGTTTAGGTTCTTCTTGGTAGTTTTGGCTGATCAAGTAGGCACTTTTATATGAATGAATGTGGCGTCTCCGAACTCTTCATCATGGGGATGTAACTACCAATATTCAACTGAGAAATACCCCCTCTATAAAGATAAGCTACTCCCATTAAATGTTTACATTCTATTTTCTTCAATGGACTTAACAATATTTTGTCCCTTATCAGCCATCATTTCATTTTCAAATTCTCGGCTGATCGAGTTGACACCTTCAAAAGAATGAATATGGAGTAACAGACCTCCAAATTAAGCAAGAATTGATCCAATCAAAAGGTATCCTTCTCCTCTACCAAGTTCAGGGTCTCCAATGACATTTACATCAGAGTTGCTCTGGCAAATGCTTAAAATTTGTCAACTTAGTGAGCCTTGATTGAGATTTCTATTTATGCAAAACCACTTAACTTTTTTGTATGTTCATACTTAAAAATTCCCAGAGAGTTCTTATCAAGTGTCATAAATTTTTCATCAAAAATCAAAAAGTGATGGATACATGCCTTTATAGCCATCAAGCTAGGAGAGGGTCTAATAAACTTTAGAAAGAAAAGATAATAAAAGGGAAATAAGGAAAGAAAAGAGAAGGAAAACAACAGTCCATAGCCATCAGGCTTGGAGAAGGTATAACTATGTAAAAATTCAAGGGTAGAGTCTGTATGGCCTACTTGTTCAAGCTTTCTTAATGTTTAAATCTTTTTTGATGTTATTTGAGCTTATCTCGTATTTTTTGGTTTGATTTTGGTGCTGGAATAATCTGATGTTTTTTGACAAAGTTTGTTTTGTTTTTGTTCTTGTTCTTATTTTAAGCATATTTTAGATTGCTCCAGATTTCGTTATGATCGTTTGTTTTAGTTTTTTTAATAATGCATTAAAGAAGCTTGCACTAAAGGCATGATTCTTAATTTTTGATTATGTGTTTTTAAATCAATAGCATGTTGATGATGTATTTGAGATATTTTGATTGGTGTTTGAATCTATTTTGTAATAAAACAGTAAGTTTTTTTTATGGGTTAAAGATTTTGAAAGCATGTTGATCAATTTGATTCATACAAGTATGTTTTGGCATATAGATGTTAAAAATGTCGAGCTGTGAATTAAAATAGCATGAATATGTTTGGTATTTAGCTTTAGTAGTTTTAAACTTTGGAATTTCATGTATGTTATTGATGATTTGATGTTATTTATTAATTTTTTGGATTCAACTATGCTTAGTATTGGTAATGTAGTTTGTGAGGACCAAAAGTAACATGTTTCAGAAGCCTAAGAGGTTAGTTTTGGGTTTAACATTAGGCTGGGAATTTATAGGTTGAGTTCAATTTCTTCATGTTCTTAGGAAGAACATTGACATAACCCTATTATTTGGACCAACTTTGTTCCAATTCTTTGCACTAAACAATTTGGGCAACTTGAATAATAGATAATATAGGGTTTATTTGCATAAATAACAAGTTTCTAGTGATTTTAATCTTAGGGATTTGGTTTTGATCTGAAACCTATTTTGACAAAATCATATTGATTCTTTGATTAGTAGAAGACTTTAACAAGATGGAATTTACACATTTGGGAAGGGAGAACAACCAATTTGCTGATGCTTTAGCAACTTTGGCTTTCGTGGCTCAAATTAACTGTGGGGACCGAGTACAACCAATATGCATAAAAATCAGAAATTCCCTTACGTACTACTGCTCGGTAGAGGAAGAATCAATAAGAAGTCTTGGTACTTTGAAGTAAAGAAAGTTGTTCAATATTGAGAGTATCCTAAGGGGCATCTAAGTCAGATCGGAAGAGATTGTAAAGAATGGTTTGGATAGAGAGGTTTTGTATAAAAGATTGTTTGATAGAACTCTTTTGAGATGTCTGAACAAAGAGGAAGCAAGAAAAGCATTGCACGAAATACATGGTGGGATATGTGCTACACACACAAATGGACATATGATGATCAGACAGATCTAAGAGCTGAGTATTTTTGGATGACCATGGAGAAAGATTGCATAGATTACGTGAAGAAGTACCTCAAATGCCAAGTACATGGAGATAAGATTAACACACCACTAGTTTCTCTATTCAATATGATGTCACCTTGGACATTTACAATATGGGGATTAGATGTTATTAAGCCCATTAATCTAAAAGCTAGAAATCAACACAAATTCATCTTAATAGCAATTGATTACTTTATTAAATGGATCGAACCATGTTCATACATGCATGTGACTTATAAGGTTATTAAAAGGTTTATTAAGAGGGAGTAATTTATCGATACGGGCTACCTGAAAGAATAGTCATAGAAAATGCTCAGAATTTCAATAGCAAAACAATCATCGAATTGTGTGCTAAATTGAAGATCAAGCATTCAAATTCATCCTCATATAGGCCAAAGATTAATGGAGTTGTAGAGGCCGCTAACAAAAACTTAAAGAAGATTATCTAGAAGATGGTAATCACTTATAAAAATTGATTGGCTCCTTCATGCTCTCCAAACATACAAAATAACAATAAGAACATCAACTAGTGTCATGCCTTATTTGCTGGTATATGGAATGGAGGTTGTTATGCCTTTAGAAGTGGAAATCACATCATTAAGAGTATTGATAGAGTCTAGTCTAGAAAAAGATGGTTGGGCAAGGATAAGATATGAGTAAACATGATCAATGAAAATGGACCAGCAACAATTTACCATCACTAGTTGTACCAGAAAAGAATGGCTAAAACACATGACAAGAAAGTTCGACCAAGAACATTTAGAGAATGTGATCTAGTGTTAAGAAATGTTATCGCATTACCTAACAAAGATCATAGCAAGTGGGCACCAAAATATAAAGGCCTCTACATAGTAAAAAAAAAAAAATCTCAAAAGAAGGATCTCTGATCCTAACCAGCATGGATGGAGAAGATGTAATTAGGCCTGTGAATTTAGATTCTATAAAGAAATACTTTGTGTAACTCGTTCTCATCAAATAAAACAAAATTAGGCCAATAATTCTCTTTGCCTATACCCTTTTTATCGTAAATAAACAACTTGCATGATCTCATTGGCTTACAATGTTTTTTTTTAGAAATCTCTTTTCTTAAATGTTAGGACTTTTGACCAATTTTGGCTTTAAAGGAAAAGTGATATGATGTTTGTTTAAAATGATATCTTGACATTTTTTTCATTAAAGCAATTCTCACCTCGAGGTGATGACAATTTATTTATATCATATACTTGAGTTGTATTTTTACTTATATGCATAATTATAAGTAGTAAGATTCACCCGCTGTCAAATTGAATCTTATTCCAAACCATTAGATTGGATAAGGACATATTTATCAATTTCTAATTGTTTGTGCTTGAAAAGAAGAAAGACCATACCTTTGTTTTTCCATCACATTCTAAAACATATCCCTTGCGGTATCTATTTGAACCTGAACAAGCTTTTCTTCTTAAGAAAACCTGACTATGATCACACCCCATATTGGGAGTCATATGAAAATTTCAAAGATCAAGGTTGATCCTAACTAGGATAACAACCCCCATACTGCGGGAGGGGGCAAGCAGAATATTCAGGAGTAAAACCAAAAGAAGTTATAAGAAAGCCAAAGAGCTAGAGAAATTCAAAATATTAGGGGGCATGCCCAAATAAAAAGAAACTCAATCAAGGTCAAAACAAAATTGGGATGCCTTACCAAAGCAATCAAGACGGGTAAAGCAAAGAAGCAGGATGAAAGATATAAGGAGCTGAGAGCAATGATTCTAAGTCTACAAATCCTAAAATACCTTTTGAGCCTATGAATCCCTTTCTTTCATAACCTAAAGCCATAACCTACATTATGTGCCTTTATAAGCCCTATTTTATTAAGCAAACAAACAATTTTGATTGATAAATGACATCTTCAATGATTTCATCATAATTATTGCATGATGAATAAAACTATATGTCATTATCCATAAAGATAAAATAGGATGCAAGAAACTTTTTACCACACTTTTGTTCTGGTCATCTCATTACATGCCTTTAAATACCATTTATTTTCCTTTTCCCAAAAAGCACGGTGAATTGCTTAAATTAAAAGATGTTATTTTTAAACAAACATCCAAATCTCTTAAGTTTTCAAAATCAGAAAAAAGTCAAAAATGTGACAACCATTATGGATAATGATTTTCTTCTCCGAGAATCAACACAATAAAGGAATACTTTTGAAAAGTATCATTTACTTAAGCCATAAAAATAAACACATTTAGAAAAATACAGTAAAGAAGTAAAGTTCTTCCCACAACAATCAAAAGGTCGAGGGGGCATTTTGTTTCAAACTCTTCTAGACGACCTTCTTTAGCAATAAAATGATTTCCCTCAAAGTTATGGATTCAAAAGCTCTAAAATTCACTAAAGACATGGTGAGTTGTAAGCAAAAACCTACATGCCAGCTCAAGTAGGTTAGAAGCCAAACAATCAGAAAGATTAAAAAAGTTTATAAAAAGAGGGGGCCTGTATTTCCAACAAGGTAAGAATGAATGCATATCTTATCCCAAATCATTGCATAATGTTTTTACATAAATTTCCTAAAAAAATAGCAAGATTCTGAGACTAACAAGGCTCTCATAAATGACAAGAAGTCCAGCATGGGCAATCCAAAGAAAAACTAAGAGATGGTCTACCTCAAAAAAGGAAGGAATCTCACTTCCAACCCTATAATTAGGAATCTCTAAATTTAACCCTACCATCAGGAAGTCCAACCCTTCTATCAGAAAAGATAGGTATCAACCCTGCAATTAAGAGGCAATAAGAAATTTAACCCTGCAATTAGAATGTATAACCTTGACATTAGTAAAGGAAAAACACTAGACCTGCCATCAGGAAGCGCATAAGTTATTTTTTACACCACAAGTAGGCTACCCGAACACAAGCCATGAGCAGGTTACCTAATCACGAACAACGGGCTGGTTGCCTGAACATAGACTATGGGCAGGTTACTTGATCATGAACCACGGGCTAGTCGTCTAAACAAAGACCATTTGTGAGAAATTCTAGATATTTTTCACACCACGAGTAAGCTACCAGAACACAAGCCACAGACAAGTCACTCGATCAAACACCAAGGGCAGGTTACCAGATCATAAGCCACGAACTGGTCACCCGAATAGAGACCATTTGTGAGAGATCCTAGATATTTTTCACACCACGTGTAAGCTACCCGAACATGAGCCACAAATAGGTTACCCGATCACGAACCACGTGCTAATCACCCGTGCAGAAACTATTTGTGAGTGATCTTAGATACTTTTTGTGAAACCCTCAAATAAATCTACACGGAATGGGAAATAAATATTTTTCCGATATAGTAAATTGAATATTTACCTTAACGGGGGTGGTATTGGATTTTTTATATTATTATAGAAAATTATTTTTATGTACACATCGGTGTAAATATTATGATATAAATGTAAACCTACAAGGATAGTGAATTAAATATTATACTTTTTAGCATGTGAAATTTATACAGGGATTAAATATTTCCTCTTAACTTGATATTATATATCATTCCATTCCAAACTTATCAAAAATTTCCTAAAGGAATCGTATTACTATGATTAATGGACTTAATGTGTCATGGAAGGTAGGGTGTTACACTTTTCACACCATGGACAGATTACCCGAACACAAGTCATGAGCAGGTCACCTTATCAGAAACCATGGGTAGGTTACTCGAACAAAGACCATTTGTGAGAGATCTTAGATATTTTCACACTATGGGCAGGCTACTCGAACATGAGCCATGGACAAGTCACCCGATTAGAGGCCATGGGCAGGTTACCTAATTACAAACCATGAGTTGGTCGCCTAAACAAAGACCATTTGTAAAATTCTTTTCTTTTTCACAAACACGGGCAGTTCACCCAAACACGGACTACTATGTCTTAAGATCATCACTTGGTAAAATGACCAGGTTGACAAGAACTTTGTTTTCACACCTCGGACAGGTCGCCCAGATTTAATCACCTTCTGATTTTGTTATGGCTTCCCGGTTATTCCTTCTCTAAACCTGCAAAGTTATTTCTTTTCTTTACAAACTTACCTCCTAAAGCCCTTTCAAGAAAAGACTTCAAACTATAAGTATTGTAAAAAGAGGGCAACTACCGTAACCTAATTTTGGATCCCCTAAATCGTTTTACAAATATATAACTTTGATTATTTTATTCTATATTTTTTCTTGATTTTTTTTTATTAAAAAAATTATATGTATATGTGTGCGCGTGCGAGCGCGCGCACTTGCGTGTCTGTATTCGACATATTGTGACAAGATAGGCTGAAGAAAGACTTGAGTTGAGACAAAGTTTAGGTTTGAAATCTTATTTGACCAAAATTAAAGAATTAATTAAGTTTAAGATTTGATTAAACTTTTAATAGGTTGAATCTACTTAATTAAGAAGTTAATTGAAGAAAATTAAGTTTTAGAGGCTTAATTCGGGTCAATTCACAAAGATTGAAAGAATAAGAATAAGGACTTGACTGAAAATTTGAGAAACCAAATTGATGCAAATAGGGGTTCAATTAAAATAAATTAAAAGTTTAAAGGCTGACGGAGGGTTAAAATCGAAGATTTTTATGACTAAGGTTCAAGGCTCAATTAGGACTAAAATTGATCAAAGCAGGGGCCAATTTGAAAGAAATTAAAAGTTCAGCTTTTATTAGGGATCAAATTGAACAAATTAGAAACTAAGGACTAATTTTAAAAAGACGATCGAATTAGAATAAGCTATTAGAAATTTCCAGGGACATGACTGTATAGATTAAAAAGTTTAAGCTAATTAGGGGCACGTGTAATGGAATTGAAACAACAAGGACCTAAATTGAAGTTTGCCAAATCCTAAATTAAAAAAAAAAACAACCCTAATTTATAG
>Ga0307510_10005253_pt1 | contig 15392 bp, 15 predicted proteins | sample 12_EM_MG_FD_207224 | JGI IMG/M metagenome (GOLD analysis project Ga0307510, IMG submission 207224) | Populus trichocarpa ectomycorrhiza microbial communities from riparian zone in the Pacific Northwest, United States - 12_EM | ecosystem: Host-associated > Plants > Roots > Unclassified | place...
CGTTGCGGCGGTCGGCGCGGCGCGCAAAAACGACCTGCAGAAAAGCATCAATCTCGCGCTCGGCTCTTCGCTCGCCACGATCGGGCTGACGGTGCCGGCGGTCGCGGTGGTTGCCTACACGCTCGACAAGCAGTTGGTGCTCGGGCTCAACGCGCCGGAGATGGTGCTCTTGATCCTGACCTTCGTCATCAGCATGCTCACCTTCGGCACCGGCCGCACCAACATCCTGTTCGGGCTGGTGCACATGCTGGTGTTCGCCGTGTTCCTGTTCATGGTATTCGTGCCGTAAATCCCCCGGAGTGAACCCGATATGCTTGCCGCCAAATCCGATGTTCAGGTCGATACCCCCGAAGTTCGCGTCACCGAATGGCGGCTGGCGCCGGGCAGTGCGACCGGCCATCACACCCACGGGATGGATTACGTGATCGTGCCGGTGACCGGGGGCGAGATGACCATCGTCGCGCCGGACGGCGAGCGCACCAAGGCGCAGCTCGGGGTCGGCAAATCCTATTTCCGGAAAGCCGGCGTCGAGCACGACGTGCTGAACGAGACGGCAAGCGAGATCGTGTTTCTGGAGGTCGAACTGAAGCCCTGACCATCCTTGGCCCCTGGGTTCCCCAGGTTGCTTCCGGGCTCGCCCTACCGGCTTGGAATAGTTAGACAATTTTTAACCAACGTAAGCCGGTGTCGCTCGGCCTGCACGGGAACTGCTGAATTGCCACCGATCCGTCGCAGTTGATCCCTCAATGTGCCTCAAAGTTCCTGCAATTGGGAGACCGCGGGGAGTGGCCGGAATGCTGAATTACCTGAAGAAATTTGCGGTGGACATCTTCCCCTCGGTGGCCGCGACGGTCATCGGGGCGTACATCGTCAACCACTACATCGTGAGCAAGCCTGCCGCGGACGCTCCTGCCGCTGCGGCGTCGACTGCCAATCCCAAGGGGGATGGCAAGACGGAAGCCAAATCCGATGCCAAGTCGGCCGACACCACGGCCAGTGTCAGCAATCTCCCGGCAGCCGGCGTCAAGGCGAGGGGAATCTCCGAGAAATCCATCATGGAGAAGACCGCTGCCGAACGGCCGGCGGTGGCCGAAAAGGCCCAGGAAAAGACCGAAGCCAAAGCCGACGCAAAGGCTGACGCCAAGCCCGATACCAAGTCGTCCGACAGCAAGTCCGCAGACTCCAAATCCGCCGATACCAAGTCCGACGTGAAATCGGCCGAAAGCCCGGCTGACGCCGACCAGCGCCGTCAGGCAGCGGCCCCGCGCGAAAAGGAAAAAATCCGGGTCATACTGGCGTCGCCCGTGCAGCCCGTGAATTCCCCGGCGGCTCCGGCTGTCGCGGCTGCCCCGGCGACTCCGGTTGTTGCCGCTGCACCGGCCGCCCCGGTCGAGACTGCGGTTGCGCCGGAGGAACGGCGCGATGCCAATGATCTGGCGCGCGCCGCGATCGAGCGCCTGCGCGCCAACAGCGAAACGTCTCCGCGTGCGCCCGAGACGGCCCGCGCTCACGACGCACCCAAGGCCGCGAATGCGCCCGTGGTAGTGAATGCACCCGCGGTCGCGAACACGCCGGTGGCCGCGAATGCACCCGTAGTCGCCAATGCGCCTGCCGCTGTGAATGCGCCTGCGCTTCGTCCGCTTCCGCCGCCGATCATGATCTCGGGCTCGCCGGCCAGTGAACCCCATGGTCAGGCTCCGTCGCCGGCACGGCCGCCTTATGCCGAGGCCAGCAACCCGAACCGCCCGACGCCGCCCGCCGATATTCCGCTCTCGCGCCCGCTCGATCTGCGTGCCGAAGTGGCCGAGCCTTCCGTGCGCGAACGCGCCACGGCGGCTGCCGAGGACGCGCTGTCGACCGCCAAGTCGATCTTCCACGCGGTGCTGCCGAAATAATCCAACTATAGCGTTTTCAAGCGAAGTGGCTTTCCGGTTCGCGTAAGAAGGCGCGTCAGTATAACTAGAGCTAGCCGCCGGTGCGCGCGAGACCGCTTCGCGCCGCTTCGTCCTTGGGGCGGAGCGCGAGCGCGCGGCTGTAGGAGGTGAACGCCTTGGCCTTGTCGCCCAGGCGCTCATAGGTGACGCCGCGTGCCGACCAGGCTTGCGCGCTGTTGGGATCGCTCTGCACCGCCTCGTCGAGATCGGAAGCGGCTTCCTTTGTCTTGTCGATGGCGAGGTAGCTGGTTGCGCGCGCCAGCAGCGGCTCGACCCGTTGCGGCGTCAGGCCGTTGGCTGCGGTGAAATCCGCGATCGCCTGCTCATGGTGCTTGTCTGCTTGATAGATCAGCCCGCGGCCGTACAGGGCCTGCACGTTGTAGGGATCGAGCGTGAGCGCGCGGTCGAATTCCGCCAGTGCTTCTTCGGTCTTGCCGGATTTGGCGAGCGTCTGGCCGCGCGCAGCGTAGCCTTGGGCGTCGCTGGCGCTTGTTGGTCCGCTGATCGTGCCGGTCGGTTTCTGCTCGGCGGCCTGTGGCCTCTCCTTGTCCGATCCCCATGATCCCAGGTCGAACGAACAGCCGCCGAGAGGAAGGGTGAGGACGATCGCCAGCAGCGCGATGGGGACGGCCGTGACGCGCGAAGCGCAGGGAAGGGCATTGCAATCCGTAACGGCCATGCAGCGGAATACTCTTCGCGTGTCCAACACGACATAGGTAACCCGATGAGCGGCAAAATGCATCGGCCAAAATAGCCGCAAGATACCGGTGATCGAGCACGTCGCTCGTATCAGAAGCCGACTATCCGATACTGCCGGAGCAGCGATGGCGAAAACAAAAACGCGGGCCCGAGGCCCGCGTTTTCAATTCAAATCTCTGTGGACGCTTTAGCGCGGTCCGCGCGGACCTGCACCCGGGCCACCACGGCCGCCAGCGCCACCACGGTCGCCACCGGGACCAGCGCCGAACACCGGCTTGGGCTTCATCGGCAGCAGGCCTTCGCGCTGCAGCTTCTTGCGGGCCAGCTTGCGCGCGCGGCGCACGGCTTCGGCCTTTTCACGGGCCTTCTTCTCGGAGGGCTTTTCATAATGTCCGCGGAGCTTCATCTCGCGGAAAATTCCCTCGCGCTGCATCTTCTTCTTCAGCGCCTTGAGGGCTTGATCGACATTGTTATCGCGGACGAGAACCTGCACGCGGCATCCTCTTTCAATTGATCGGATAGGAATTCTGGTAAAGTGAAGGGCCGGCGAAAGGCCTGGCCCTTAACCCTGAGCGCGGGCATGTAGCAGACAAAACCGCTGATGTCCACCTGAGAGGGCGGTTTCCTGCCGGGGAAAGCCACGAAAATCAGCGGGATTCGGCCAGTGCGACCCCGATTTTCCCAAATAACGAGCCCCTCACGGGGCCTCTCTAGTATCCAGTAACGCAAAACATGCGGGAGGCGACTAATGAATACCAAAAAATATGCCGCTGAAGCGATTGGCACGTTTTGGCTCACTTTTGCGGGATGCGGCAGCGCAGTCATCGCCGCCGGTTTTCCGCAGGTCGGTATCGGCCTGGTCGGCGTGTCCCTGGCGTTCGGCCTGAGCGTCGTGACCATGGCCTATGCGATCGGCCACATCTCCGGCTGCCATCTCAATCCCGCCGTCACGGTCGGTCTCGCCGCGGGCGGCCGCTTTCCGGCCGGTCAGATCCTGCCTTACATCATCGCGCAGGTGATTGGCGCGGTGGTGGCCGCGGCGCTGCTTTATGTGATCGCAAGCGGCGCGCCCGGCTTCGACCTGGCCAAGGGCTTTGCCTCCAACGGCTATGACGCGCATTCGCCCGGGCAGTACAACATGATGGTCTGCTTCATCACCGAGGTGGTGATGACCATGATGTTCCTTTTCATCATCATGGGCGCCACCCACGGCAAGGCGCCTGCGGGCTTTGCGCCGCTCGCCATCGGATTGGCGCTGGTGATGATTCATTTGGTCAGCATTCCCGTCACCAACACGTCGGTGAATCCCGCGCGCAGCACCGGGCCCGCGCTGTTCGTCGGCGGCTGGGCGCTGGCGCAGCTCTGGCTGTTCTGGGTTGCACCGCTGATCGGTGGTGCGCTCGGCGGTGTGATCTATCGCTGGCTCAGCGAGGAGCCGGCCGGCGTCGTGGAAGGCTTGAAGACCGCCTGATCTGCCAACGCGCCCGGCGAGAGCAACGGCAAGCGGGCTATTTCTTGCTTGCCGGAGCCACTTCGGTGATATGGCCCATCTTGCGGCCCGGCCGTGGCGCGCCCTTGCCGTAGAGGTGAACGGTGGCGCCGGGCACCGTCAGCCATTGCTCGTAGTCGAGGATATCGTCGCCGATCAGGTTGGTCATGGTGACCTCGCCGTGACGAACCGGCTTGCCGAGCGGCCAGCCAGCGATCGCCCTGATGTGCTGCTCGAACTGCGAGATCGAGGCGCCGTCCAGCGTCCAGTGCCCGGAATTATGCACCCGCGGTGCAATCTCATTGACCAGCACATGCGGTCCGCCGTTTCCGGCAACGACGAACAACTCGACCGCGAGCACGCCGACATAGTCCAGGGCGTTGGCGATCTTCTCGGCGATGGCCCGCGCGTCTGCGGCCAAGGTCTCCGAAATCGCGGCCGGCACGCGCGAAAATTTCAGGATGTGATCGCGGTGTTCGTTTTCGGTGACGTCGTAGCATTCGACCTCGCCGTCCGCCGAACGCGCGGCGATCACCGAGATCTCGCGCTCGAAGGGAACGAAGGCTTCGAGGATCGCGGATTTGGTGCCGAGGTCTTCCCAGACTTGAGCGGGATCGTCGCCTTCGCGGATGATCGCCTGGCCCTTGCCGTCATAGCCGAAGCGGCGGGTCTTGATCACGGCGGGAAGGCCGATGCTCGCGATGGTAGCCTGCAGGGTTTCAACCGACGACACGTCGGCATAGTCGGCGGTGCCGATGCCGAGCCGTTTGACGAAGTCCTTTTCGATCAGGCGGTCCTGCGTGGTCTCCAGGATCTTCTGCGCCGGCAGCACCGGACGCCGCGCGGCCAGCACCATGGCGGTAGCGGCCGGCACGTTCTCGAATTCATAGGTGATGACGTCGACATCGTTGGCGAACAGCTCGAGCGCCTCGACGTCGGCATATTCGGCGCAGGTCGCGTTCAGCACCACGTCGAAGGCGGGCGAGTCCGGGTCCGGCGAAAACACCTGGCATCTGAGGCCTAGGCGCGCTGCTGCCATCGCCAGCATCCGGCCCAATTGTCCGCCGCCGAGAATTCCGATGGTGTCGCCCGGCTTCAGCTTCACCTTGCCTGAAGCCGTCACGCCGATCCCTCCGGGCGCTCCTTGACCGCGTCCGTCTGCTGCTTGCGCCAGGCGGCGAGCCGCACGGCGAGCGGTGCGTCATTCAGCGCCAGCACGGCAGCCGCGAGCAGGGCGGCGTTGATGGCGCCGGCCTTTCCGATCGCCAGCGTGCCGACGGGAACGCCGGCCGGCATCTGCACGATCGAGTACAGCGAATCGATCCCCGACAGCGCCTTGGATTCGACGGGAACGCCAAACACCGGGAGTTCCGTCAGCGCCGCCGCCATGCCCGGCAGATGGGCTGCCCCGCCGGCGCCGGCGATGATGACCTTGAAGCCGGCGGCCTTGGCGCCCTTGGCAAAGGCGAACAACCGGTCCGGGGTCCGGTGGGCCGAAACGATGCGCTTTTCGCAATCGATTCCGAGCACAGCCAGCGTTTCGGCGGCGTGGCGCATGGTCTCCCAGTCGGACTGGCTGCCCATGATGATGGCGATGGGTGCGGTCATCTCGTCAATTCTGTTCGGGAATCCAAAAACATAGGCCGGATTATAGGGTCGGCCCGCGGTTCATCCAAGGCGTGGCAAGGGATTAGGAATGGACTATCCTGTCTTGGTGAATCCCGGCAAGCCTTGATAAGCGAGCCTGCACAGGGAAGGCCATGACGAAGAAAACCAGGGCGCCCGCGTCCAGGGCCGGAAAACGCCCCAAAAGCGCGGCTTCCGGGCGAAAAACCGCACCGCGGCGGTCATCCGCACCGGGATCCCGGCCGCCGGCGGTGTCCAACGGCACCAAGGCGACGATTCGCCGGCTGAAGGCGCAACTGGCCCGGACCCAGGCGCAGATCGAGGAACTTCAGGCCTCCGCCGATACCGACTTCCTGCTTGGCATTCCGAACCGGCGCGGCTTCGAGCGCGAGCTCAATCGCGCGATTGCTTACATCAAACGCTATCGCGCCGGCGGCGCCCTGGTCGTGCTCGACGTCGATCGCTTAAAGCCGATCAACGACGCCTTCGGACACGCCGCGGGCGACCAGGTGCTCAAGGCCATCGTCACGACGCTGCTCGCGCAGGTGCGCGCTTCCGACGTGGTCGGCCGGCTCGGCGGCGACGAGTTCGCGCTGCTGTTGTGGAATCTCAGCGAGACCGATGCCAAGGCCAAGGCGGCCGCGCTGGAGGAAGCGATCGATCGCCTCACCTTCGAATTCGATGGCCGCTCCATTACCGCAGGCGCCTCCGCGGGCGTCTCCATTCTCGATACCCACTCCGAAGCCGGCCGCGCGCTGGAAGCGGCCGACAGCGCCATGTATGTGCGCAAGGCGCTGCGGCGGCACGAGGCGTCGTGAAGAGCTGGAGATCCCCAGGGTGGGCAAAGGCGCGCTTCGCGCCGTGCCCACCATCAGACAATCGTTGAAGAAGGTGGTGGGCACGCTTGTACTTTGCCTACCTTACGAATCTCCGATCAGCGATCGCTACAACCCGCTGAGATCATCCGGCACATTGCCGAACTTGTGCAGCAATTTTGCGTCGCCGAATTCACCCATCATGGGATCGCCGCTGCGGCTGAAGGCGACAGCGCCGATGCTGCCGGCCATTCGCGACATCATCTCGGCGCGCCGTAACGCGGTCGTCGGGCTCTGGCATTCTTCCGCGGCTCCCGCCATCGGTGAACCGCTATCGTCCTGCAGGAATGGCATTGCGACGTAATAAGTGACATCGGCCATTGGTTCGCTCCGGGTTTGATGGATCAGGCAGCGTCGCTCTCCGCATGGGAGGTTCGCGCCGGCACACAGCCAGCGGCGATTGCCGCCTGCAATTCCTCCAGTTCGGTTTCCAGATACTCGTTCGCCATGATCAGCGCCTTGATGGTCGAGCGCAGATTGCCGTCGCACATCGCGATGGCCTGATCGCAGGCCTGCTCGTAGCGGTTGTTGTCGGACAGGGACGATGTGACGGACATGGCGCGACTCCCGAGGCTGGCGGCAGGAGGGTATGTTCTCTTTTTGTTCTCAAAAAGTCAAGCCGCACCTGACAGCCGGAAACCGGTTTTTTCCGTTCGGGCGCCCGGGAAGATCTTCGCGAGGCCGAGGGCTGTGTGGATGTCGGGGATAACGATTTGCCGGAAGGTCGACGGTTTTGACGAACCGAATTCGCCGCACGAGGCAAGCGCAACGATCAGGCGATGATGTCAGGCGTGATCTGGTCTTCGATGAAGGCGATGCGGTCGCGCAATTGCAATTTGCGTTTCTTCAGCCGCTGCAGCCGCAGCAAGTCCGGCGCAGGCGACTGATGCAACGCGTCGATCGCCGCATCGAGATCGCGATGCTCCTGTTGCAGCCGGGCGAGCTCGTTTTCAAGCTCGCGCTCATCATCGTCGGTCATGGTGTACGTTAGCTGAAAGCGTGATGAGGTTGTGAACGGATTATCCTTGGAGCGTGATGACTTTTCTTCGAGTAGTCGTCCCGCTCTGGTTGTTTGATTCAAGCATGATCTTTTCGGAAAACCGTTACCCGCTTTTCCGGATCATGCTCCAGGCCGGCAGTGAATATCGTCCCTGCGAGGCCGGTCCGCAAGCTGACCGGGTTCCCATACTCACGTTTGGTTACAGATAAATCCGAAAATATGACAGGCGCGATTCTGGATACCCATCGACAGATTCGTGGTCTGGTGTACACTCTCTCGTCCGGATCGAATCTGAGGTTCAACCACCGAGGAGATTTCGTATGGCACTACAGGCGCATCTTGTTGAACTTGAACGTAAACACAAGATTCTCGAGAATGAATTGCACGAAGCGCTCGTGCACCTTTCCACCGACGACCTGCAAATTGTCGAGTTGAAGCGCCGCAAATTGATGGTCAAGGATGAGATCGAGCGGTTGAAGCATACCGTCGGCGAAACTCTCCACTAACCAGTCCAGCGTAGCATCCAAATCCCTTACACACGGCCGGATGGGCGCTGATGCGCTCATCCGGGCCGCAATTAGTTTTATCACAGCATAGCCTTTTTGAAGCGAGTCTTTGTCAGAGCTCCGCGAGGGCGCCGACGTGATCGGCGATCGCGAGCGACGACGTCAGTCCCGGCGATTCGATACCGAACAGATTGATCAGTCCGGCGACGCCGTGATCGGCTGGGCCCTGAATCAGAAAATCCTGGGTAGCGACGGCCGGCGGCACGATCTTCGGCCGGATTCCGGAATAGCTCGGCATCAGCGCGCCGTCCGGCAGCGTCGGCCAGTAGCGCCGGATCGCGGGATAGAAACGCTCGGCGCGGGCAGGATCCACCGCATAGTCGATGCTCTCGACCCATTCCACGTCGGGGCCGAAACGCGCCTGTCCCGCCATGTCGAGCGTCAGGTGCACGCCCAACCCGCCGGGCTCCGGCACCGGATAGATCAGGCGTGAAAACGGGGCCCGCGCGCTGCAGCTGAAATAATTGCCCTTGGCCAGATAGGCACAGGGGATCAGCCCGATCGGCATGCCTTCGATGCTGCGCGCCAACGCGGACGCGCCCAGCCCCGCCGCGTTGACGAGCAGGTTGCATGCAAGCGTCATCGGCGCGTCGCCGCCGGTTTCGATTTCGATCCGGCCGGCATCGGCCTGGGCGCGCAACAGCGGCGTATGGAATGCGTAAGCCGCGCCGGCTTCTTCCGCATCGCCCCGCAGCGCCAGCATGTAAGCGTGGCTGTCGATGATGCCGGTAGATGGCGAGAGCAGGGCCGCATCGCAGTTCAGCGCCGGCTCCAGCGCGCGTGCCGCCTCGCCCGTCAGCAACTGCAGATCGTCGACGCCATTGGCTTCAGCATGCGCCCGGATCGACTGCAGTTTTTCAGTTTCGCTTGATGTCGTCGCAACGATCAGCTTGCCGCAATTGCGATGGGGAATGCCGTGGTCGCGGCAATACTGGTAGAGCGCGCGCTTGCCGCTGACGCACATCTGCGCCATCAGGCTGCCGGCGCGGTAATAGATGCCGGCGTGGATCACTTCGCTGTTGCGGGAGGAGGTGATGGTGCCGATGCCCTCAGCGGCCTCGATCACGATGACCTCGCGGCCGGCCTGGGCCAGCCGCCGGGCGATCGCAAGCCCGATCACCCCCGCTCCGACGACGACGCAATCAACCTTGTCCATGTCAGCTTCGGACCTGAGAATCGGGCGTGAAAACCGGCGTTTGCCACGTCCGGCAATCGTCGTTTCGTCCGCCGGAACAGTCAAACAACCCGTTGGTTTGCCTCGAAATACGCCGCAAACGCCGTCCCGTTAGTGAAGCATTAATCATGTCGGGCCAATTGCCGTAATTTGGGTCACATTTTAGAATTGCAGGGGTAGTCATTTACCCGATCCAAACCCGTCAAGCCAGACACTCCGGCCGCAAACCTCGGGTGGGTAATGGCTGACAGGAACCGGCAGGCAGAACGGAAGAATTCGATTCCGGTGCAGGCCCTCGTCTGCCTGCTCGCCATGGCTGCGCCGTGCGGACTTGCCTGGGCTGCCGCGCCTTCCGCGGGCTTTGCCCCGGCGAGCTATATCGGCGAACTCGATCCCAATTTCGTGTGGGAGCTCCTGCTCGGGGGGATCGCCGCGGTTTCCTTCCTGGTAGCGATCGGGATCTGGATACTGGCGACGTTGCGCGGGGCCAAGAGCGCCCAGTTGCGGCGCAGCGCATTCATCAGCTCGGCGCTCAACACGCTCAACCAGGGCGTGATGATAACCAGCGCGCAAAACCGCGTGGTGTTCTGCAACGACCGCTTTCTCGAAATGTACGGACTCAGCCGCGCCGAGATTCCGGGCTCGATGACCGGCCGCGAACTGCTCGAACTGCGCCGCACACGGGGCCTGCTCAGTCTCACCGTCGAGGAGTTCAGCAAGCTTGCCCGCCGCCCGGAAGGCACCGTCACCGAATTGCCGGACGGGCGATCGGTGCTGACGAAGATCTTCCGCCTGCCCAACGGCGGGACGATCGGCACGCATGAGGATTGCACGGAGCAGCGCCAGCTGTCGCGCAAACTGGCATCGACCACCAAATTTCTGGAATCGGTGCTCGACAACGTTCCGGTCTGCGTCGCCGCCAAGAACATCGAGGACGGCCGCTATATCTTCGCCAATCGCGCATTCGAGCGCTTCTCGCGCTTCTCCCGCGATCACATTATTGGCAAGCGCGCCGACGAAATCTTCCAGCCCGAAACCGCAAAGAGCATCGAGCTGGCGGACCAGGCGGCGCTCACGGCGCCGGAAGGCCATCACCGCAACGAATACGTTGTCGAACGGGGCGACGACGCGCGCGTTCTCTCCTCCAATCGCGTCGTTGCGCGCAACGAGGACAACAAGCCGGAATTCCTGATCACGCTGTTCGACGACGTCACCGACCGGCGGTCGCTGTCGCGCGAGCTCGAGAATACCAAGAAATTCCTCGAACTGGTGGTCGACAACATCCCGGTGTCGCTGGTCGTGGAGCGCGTCAGCGACGGGCGGTATCTGCTCGCCAACCGCAGCGCCGAGACCATTCTCAATCGCCGCCGCGAGGATGCCACCGGCCTGACCGCTGCCGACATCTTCAATCCGCGCGAAGCCAAGCTGATCATCGCGCGCGACGAGGCCGCGATCAAGAAGCGCGGCCTGCTCACCGAAGAGCACCCGATCTCCACCAAGGACGGGCTGCGGCTGTTCCTGACCCGCCGCATGACCGTGCTCGATGAGGCCGGCGAGCCGCAATATCTGATCAAGACCCACGAGGACGTCACCGACCGCCGCCAGACCGAATCGCGGATGGCGCACATGGCCTATCATGACGGCCTGACCGACCTGCCGAACCGCGCCGCCTTCCTGCAGGCGCTGACGCAGATGATCGAGGCCTGCGCCGGCACCGACGAGGAATTCGCGGTTCTGTGCGTCGACCTCGACGGGCTGAAGGAAATCAACGACGTGTTCGGCCATGCGATGGGCGACAAGCTCCTGATCGAGGTCGCTGGCCGCATCCAGACCTGCGCCAGTGGCGGCGTGGTGGCCCGGCTGTCCGGCGACGAGTTCGGCCTGATCATCGACGGCAAGCAGCCGGAGACGGGCAAGGCGCTCGCCGAGAAACTCGCGCAAACGCTGTCGGATGAATTCGTGATCGACGGCAAGTCGGTGCGTACCGGCGTCACCACCGGCATCTCGGTGTTTCCGCATCACGGCTCGGACGCGGCTTCGTTGCTCGCCAATTCCGGCGCGGCGCTGTTCCGCGCCAAGCAGAAGTCGCGCGGCTCGATCAGCATTTTCGCGCCCGAGATGGACCAGCAGATCCGCGACCGCCGCGTGCTGCACCAGGATCTCTCGATGGCGATCAGGAACGGCGAATTGTCGTTGCACTATCAGCCGCAGGCCGCGGCGGGGGCGACGGTTGCCGCCAGCAAGGTCATCGGCTTCGAGGCGCTGGCGCGCTGGATGCATCCGGTGCGCGGCTTCGTATCGCCGGGCGAGTTCATCCCGCTTGCCGAAGAGAGCGGCCTGATCGTTGAAATGGGCGTCTGGATCCTGCGCGAAGCCTGCCGGGAGGCCGCCTCCTGGCCGGTGCCGATGCAGATCGCCGTCAACCTGTCGCCGGCGCAGTTCATGCACGGCGACGTGGTCAGCCTGGTGCATTCGATTCTGCTCGAGACGGGGCTCGCGCCCGACCGGCTCGAACTCGAAATCACCGAAGGCGTGCTGATCGAAGACTTCGACCGCGGTCTTGCTTTGTTGAGGCGGCTGAAGGCGCTCGGCGTGCGGATCTCGATGGACGATTTCGGTTCCGGCTATTCCTCGCTGAGCTATCTGCAGGCGTTCCCGTTCGACAAGATCAAGATCGACCGCGCCTTCGTCATGAATCTCGGACGCAATCCGCAATCGGCGGCGATCGTGCGCGCCGTCATCGATCTCGGCCACGGCCTCGAAATGTCGATCGTTGCCGAAGGCGTCGAGACCCAGGAGCAACTCAGCTTCCTCGCGGACGAGGGCTGCGATGCGGTGCAGGGCTATTTCCTCGGCAAGCCCCAGCCGATCGGGCACTACGCCGCGCTGGTCGGCCGCAGCGCCGCCAACGACGGCGAAACCGCGCGCAAGCTCGCCAGCGCCTGATTTCGCGAAATCCAGCCACGCTGCATCGGGGCGCAAGGCCCGGAGCCGCGATTTGACTTCGACAAGCCCCTGACTTGCCTTCCCTTGAGGGCCCGGCTATTTTTGGCCGGTACCTGATCGAGAAAGGAGGGCTGCGCGGTGACGACAATTTTCCGGCACTATCGCCAGCGTGGCCCCGTCAACGCCCTGCAAATGCGTTTGCAGGGCTGACCAGGGACCTTTTCGCACATCTCTTCCTGGTCTGCCCCCGTCGCAATGCGGCGTCGAACGTCTGATCGTTCGCGCCCGCATTTGTGTAGCTCGCCGCGCTCCCCCACGAACATCCGATGATGGCTGCATGCCCCGGATGTCGTGTTGGCCGGCAAGACCAGGGAACGACCATGACCCTCATCAATATTCGCAATCTGGGCGTGACGCTGAGCGCGCCGCTGTTTTCCCGGCTGGACCTTTCCGTCAATGCCGGTGACCGGATCGGGCTCGTCGCCGCCAATGGGCGCGGCAAGTCCACCTTACTGCGCTGCATCGCAGGCACGTCGGAGCCGAGTGAAGGCGAGATCGCCAGATCGCGCGGGCTGACCATCGGCTATGTCGAGCAGGATGTACCGTCCGCGTTCGCGGATACGCCGTTTCATGCGGCGGTGCTCGACATGCTTCCCCTTGAACGGCGGGCAAGTGAAGGCTGGAGGGTCGATGTTGCCCTGGAATCGCTTGAGGTGCCCGAGGCGCTGTGGCAGCGGCCGCTGAAGCAGCTGAGCGGCGGCTGGCAGCGGTTTGCCATGCTTGCCCGCATCGTGGTGGCCGACGCCGATGTGTTGTTGCTCGACGAGCCGACCAACCATCTGGACCTCGCCAGGATTTGTCAGCTTGAAGTGTGGCTGAACGCGCTGCCACGGGATATGCCGGTCGTGATATCGAGCCATGACCGCGCCTTTCTCGACGCCACCACCAACCGCACGGTATTTTTGCGGCCCGAGCGGTCGCAGATATTTTCGCTGCCCTATACGGAGGCGCGTGCCGCGCTCGGAGAGGTGGATGCCTCGGATGAACGGCGCTACCGGCGTGACCTGAAGGCTGCCGAGCAGCTTCGTCAGCACGCTGCAAAGCTCAACAATATCGGCGTCAACTCCGGCAGTGATCTTCTGTTGCAGAAGACCAAGCAACTAAAGCAGCGGGCCGAGAAGCTGGAAGATGCGGCAAAGCCCGCCCATCTGGAGCGCTCCGCAGGGACGATCAAGCTCGCCAACCGTGGAACGCACGCCAAGGTTCTGATTGCGCTTGACGATGCCGCGGTCGCCACCCCCGACGGCAGGTTGCTGTTCAAGACCGGCAAGCAGTTCATCTGCAAGGGAGACCGGATCGTGCTGCTGGGGCCGAACGGGGCTGGCAAGACCCGGCTCGTGGCGATGCTGCGTCAGGCGATAGAAAATCCGGAAGCCGCGCAGGCCGGCATCAAGGTTACGCAGTCGCTTGCGCTCGGCTATTGCGAACAGAATCTTGCCGATCTTGCCGATACCGACACGCCGATGCACGCGCTTGTCAGCCGATTCGAGGTCGGCGATCAGCGTGCGCGCGCATTGCTCGCCGGCTCCGGCCTGCCGGTTGCGATGCAAGGCCGTCCGATCGGCCGGCTTTCCGGTGGACAGAAGGCGCGTCTCGGCATGCTGCTGCTGCGCCTTGCTCAGCCAAACTTCTATCTGCTCGATGAGCCCACCAACCACCTCGATATCGAGGGGCAGGAAGCGCTGGAAGACGAATTGCTGCAGCATCAGGCCAGCTGCCTGCTGGTTTCACACGATCGAAACTTCGTGCGAACGGTGGGAAGCCGGTTCTGGCTGACCGAAAAGAAGAAGCTGGTGGAACTGGAAGGACCGGAGGGCTTCTTCGCGTCGATCGGCGCAACCGGCTAGTTCTTGCCCGGACTTGATTCATTTACAGGAGCGACATCCACTTTTGGCCATCATGACCTAGTGTAGTGAAGTCAGCTTCCCTACAGTAGCCCTTGCGTATGGCGGACTACGATCTCGCGATCATTGGCGGCGGATTGAACGGCGTCAGCATCGCGCGCGACGCCGCTGGACGCGGCTTGCGCGTCATCCTGCTGGAGCAGGGCGATCTCGGCGCGGGCGCCTCCTCGGCCTCGCCGCGGCTGATCCATGGCGATCTGGCTGATCTGGAGCGCCGGCATTTCCTTCGCGTTCGTTCGGCGCTTGCCGAGCGCGACGTCTGGCTCAGGATAGCGCCGCATCTGGTGCGCCCGATGCGGTTTGCGATCCCTGCCCATTCGGACGAACGTCCGGCCTGGCAGTTGCGCTCATGGCTCTTGCTCTACGACCGGCTGGCTTCGCGCAGCGGCCTGCCGGCCTCGGCGACCGTCGACGTTACCCATCATCCTGTCGGCAATGCGCTGAAGCGGCCGTTCGGCACCGCCTTTGAATATTCCGACTGCGTCGTGGACGATTCCCGGCTGGTGGTTCTCACCGCCGTCGATGCCGCGGCGCGTGGCGCGGTGATTCGCACCGGTGCCCGCTGCACCCGCGCCGAACGCGGCAGGGAATGGCGGCTGGTGACGAAAGATCGCGGCTTTCGCCAGATCGTCACGACACGGGCCGTCGCCAACGCCACCGGCGCCTGGATGTCGTCGGTCGCCGAGACGATCTTGCGCGTGCCGCCGCCGAAGGTGGCCGCCGTACAGATGGACCAGATCGTCGTCCGCCGCCTGTTCGACAGCGACAATGTCTATGTGTTCCAGAACAGCGACGGACGGCTGATTTTCGCAAGTCCCTATGAGCGCGATTTTACCCTGATCGGCACCGCCAGCCATGCCTTCAAGGGCGATCCCGCCATCGTCGCGATGGCGGCGAACGACGTCGCCTATCTCTGCGATGCGGCGAACCGCTATTTCCGCGAGCGAATCGAGACGGTCGACGTGGTGCGCACGCTTTCCGGGGCCAACATGGCGATGAAGCCCGCAGGCAGGCTTCCGCCGCGCGACGGGGCGATGACGCTCGATCATGGACGCGGCAAGGCGCCGCTGATCACGGTTTTCGGCGGCGACGTCACCACCTCGCGGCTGCGCGCGGAGC
>Ga0307510_10005254_pt1 | contig 15391 bp, 15 predicted proteins | sample 12_EM_MG_FD_207224 | JGI IMG/M metagenome (GOLD analysis project Ga0307510, IMG submission 207224) | Populus trichocarpa ectomycorrhiza microbial communities from riparian zone in the Pacific Northwest, United States - 12_EM | ecosystem: Host-associated > Plants > Roots > Unclassified | place...
ACGGGTGCTTTTGAATTCCTTCCGTGAGAGGAATGGAAGGTTATGAAACGGCAGGCTGACTGCCTGTTTCGGAGAAGGGATGGGAGGAGAGGAGGAGGAGGAGAGGGAAGGTTGTGAACGCACGTGTGGTTTCCTTTTACTGTGTTACCTTATTCCCCTGTGGTGAAGAGGGGACAGGTACGGTATTACGGTAGTCATCTGTGGGCTGCGGAAATGGATCTTCCCAGCACGTGCAAGAAGAGTTAAGCTTACAGGGACGATCAGTTTCGCCCAGGGAAGAAGCTGGCCGCGATGCTTCTGGAAGGACTTCCTCTAGAGTTGGCTCTTTCCCTCGTCCGATAAGACAGGGCAGTTAACGCTACATTGCCGTACTGTACCTCGCATGGTCCTGCCCGTGCGGCACCCGAGCTGAGCGGTTTAGGGGAAAGGGGAGTGGGGAAAAGTAAAGTTATAAGCGCCTGTGTCGGAATTTGTGGCTCTGCGCCTATTCAGCTGGCATGTCTGGTTTGCGGATGACACATTCCCGTTTCTCCCAGCAACTCTTTGGTCTTCTGGTATGGGCATTGCGGAGACATACGGGCACATAGTGCAACCCCGTATCTGCTTTTTTGGCTAGGTTACGTGCCCTCCTATGCCTTAGTAATGATGCCTTATAATCCCTCTCCTTTTTTTTCTTGTTCCGGATTAAATGGCATGCTGATTAGACGCTGGTCATCGCTCGTGGTTTCTTTGCCTTGGCCGTGGTGGGTAGAGTACCTTGCAAGTCTGGTTGTACTTCCTGTGACTCTGATGGTCTTCCGTCATGCGACATCGCTGTGCAAGTGCACTTTACCCTTCGTCCCCGAGTCTCCTCAGTCTCAGAAAAAGAAGTGAGAGCGAAGATAGTGTATATACCAAGGAACTAGATCGCTAAGGCGTGGGTGATTCGATATGGTTTGCGGATTCTGCGCCTTACGGATGGGTTGGGCCGGCCGCGGGGGTTGGAATTGCGCGCTCGGCGCTTCTTGGTCGATAGCGGTTATTGTTGGAGTCTATTAGCTTGTGTTGTGCGCCTTTGAGTGGCTATGGAGGTTCCGCGGTTCACGGTGTCTTAATTTGGATCCTCGAGGAGTAACAAGTAATGACGTGATCGTCGCCTTCAGCTCTTATAAGATGTTCCTCCACCGAACCTCAAGGCCTTCTTGGAGAATGTTTCGAACGTTAATATAGCATTTACCCTACCGGTAGTTGGGGTCATGCGCTACTGCTCTCCCCGGTCTTTGGTATGATATTTGTGTTTGCTGAGCATGCTTGCTTATCAGTGGACTACCACTCGCGCTGGGCCTGGATATAGTACCTGCTTTGAAAACGTCGGAATCTGGGCTCTTGTATCTTACCCTAGCCACTTGTACTGTTGTGACAGTATGACTAATAAATGCTGATAGATGCTAGGCGATTCGGGTGATTATGCAAGTGCCCCGAGTGATGTGTCGTGAGCCCCTCTTCGTTCATGCAAACCCCATATGGGTCCTGAAAACCGGTTGCCATATTTAGTTTCGGGAGATCTTTGATAATTTCCTGCACTGAGATAAGCTTTACAGGCGGTGGCCCGGCCGTGTGTTGCCCTCTATCAGGCATTTCTGCGATTGGGAAACTTGGAGTGGGGCCGCCTTTAGCCTTTGAGTATGATAACTTATGATAATAATATGATATGATACTTTTCCGAGATCCTCCTCGGGTTAAGAATGGGCGATATCTGCCATAGGGCTGGAAGGCGGGGGTATTGGTTGAGGAATGGTGGAGAACAGAAGAACTAAAAAAGGAGCTGAACTAGCCAGCATTCTTAGGAAAATGGCCACGTGAGTTGGCCGCGTCATGCTTCGTGGGAGTGGGCAATGCGATTACAATTTTGTCCTCGTTGAGCTGAATATATCACGAAACTCAAAGTAGGTTTTCGTGTAGATTAATCCATGATCATACTCTTTCTTTCGCTTGCCTTTTGGGACAGGGATCTGAGCCATGTTTGAGGTTGTGAACCCGAAGATCACGATCGCCGTCCCGGTTACCGAAGCATAGCGCATGAAGGACCAGGACGCTCTATAATAAACTTTAATGATTGAATTCCGATTTTAAAGACCTATTTTCGAATATAGTAAAAGTATCCTTTACAGTCACTGATTCCACAAAGAGCTATTAGTGGAGCAATAAAAGTAGCCTCAACGCCTTCCAAATCCTTGTCCCTAGTTTGCCAATACACCGGACTATCTCAAACTCCGCTCAATATCCCTCCTCAACCTCAGCCTCTCATCTTCGTTCAAAGGTTGTGGCGGCTGGGGTTGCGCATTCTCCCAAGGCCCGGTCAGCCCTGCTTGGCTACTGCTTTTTCCACTGCCGCTGTCCGATCCCGATTCATCCGTTGTATTAGTGGACTTGGCCACGGTCGTTTCTCTGTAGGGTGGGGAGTTCTCTTGGAGTTTTTCCTCTGGCCATTTGACTGCGGTCGGTTTGTCCCGGGAGATCCTGTCCCCCTTTTTGTCGGAGCCTTTGATTGCATATTGCTTTGCTCCCGTCGGCGCTCCGGAAACCAGTTGTATAAACCACCTTGCGCATAAGAAGCTCGCGCATGCACATAGCCAGACTACCGTCGCGATGGTTGCGGTGAAAGCTAGCGTCGAGAATAGGACACAAACTATTGGCGCTTATTAGCTACCCGTGTCCATGTGTAAGCTTAGGGAGTAGCGTACGCCCAACACCGATCCAGAAACCACATATCCCTAAGGTGATGATTACCACCCCGAGCGAGAATCCTAGGAAGCCTAGCAGAGGCAGTAGAGCGAACATGAACTGCGAAAACACGAAGGTCTATGTAGTTGCGCGATTAGTAAGTTGACCCCAAAACAAGCAATAGACAGAGCCTCCTACCGCAATAAACGGCTGGTGGTATGAGAACTCTACCACGTCATGGTAGAACTTCTCTCGCGTAGATTTGTCCGCGACCCGTTTGTCAAATTGCTCCATAAGAAAGGATAGTGTAGCTGAGACTGCCATAATGTATACGCCTTTTGTTTGATGTTCGTGCGATCGGATGTCCTGGCTGGGGGGGTTAGCCCGGCCGTGTAGAAGTTGAGGTTGGTAAGAAGGGGCAGGGGTAACGCCTCTTTCTCGGGTCATGACGTTAGGCTGCCAAGTGGAATGCAGCCCTTGCAGGTGGAGTCTTGGCATCGTTTGGTATTCTTCTGCACTCATCACTAGATATCACTCGACTGGTTCGAGAATGCTGCTCTAAAGTGCCTCAAGGAGGCAGTTTGGGGCTATAAGAGGCTCTTGGGGTCGGGTTTTGCATGGCAACCAGATGCCCCCTCAAGTATTTTAGCTTTGTGGTAGACAGACGCCATTTGAAGTTCCCAACAATTTACGGCCTCATATTTTTGCCAGAAATCGGTGTCCGGAAGATTAATACCGCTAGAGCGAGAATTGACTGGGCAGTATAAGCTGGAGTAGCAAGTCTACCAGTTGCAACTACCTGCATCTGCCGTCCCTCGGCTAGAGAGTTTCCCTTACCGAGATCGTTTAAAATTGCTCCTTTCTTTCACGGGTAAGTGCGCCCACCTGAGCCGAAATTTACAGTTCCGTGACGAAGTCGATCCTTGGCGGCAAACTAACCACACTTGTCCCCAGCAACAACTCTGACGTAACTTCAGATGTGCCTAGGATTTGTATTTTCTATTTATTTTTTGCGGAAACAGAATGCGGAACAAACAAATGAAATTGGCCGATTCTGCATTTAGTACACGCCCTTTTTGCTTTAGTAACTGTCTCGATTCTCCCAGGAATATATTCTACGAGTCCTTCAAATAAATAGTCTGGTATCAGCTCCCAACAGTGAATCGGAGCTTCCATAAAAGTGGTCCTTGTAGACCAACCCACACGTGTGCCACCAACCGATCGCTGGAGCATACCCGAACTGGAACACATTACAACAGGGGCACCAAAGCCAACCTTCTAAATGGATGTCATTCAATGGTCCATCCTTCAATCTGAACAACAATAGCAATACAAAGGATATATATACAAACCCCCAAACCCAGCCCAGCCAGCTAGATTCCATATTCATTCCATACTAGTCCTCACTCACAAGCGATTAGGAGACATTCCCGTGCTAGCTAAACAATTTGCCGTAACAGCCATCATTCCGGACATACAAATTATGGCGGCGACATCAGCGCAACTCATTCCTGAGAACACCCTTGAGTGTTGACAAGCGAGTGATTTATTATGATGGCCAGATGGCAAAATAATAACTATTAGAGACGTTCTGATATGACAAAAGGAAAAACAGCACTCTTAATTCCATTTGACCCAACACATAGCTTAGGACGTGGTCTATAGTATAGAAAAGGCAAAAGCGAGGGGTTGAAAAATTCGATATCATTTTTCTCTGCATACAGTAGGTATCTGTGGCCCCTGGTAACCATCTTTCAACGTCCATCCATTAGCCCAGCGCAGCCCTTCACAGTCTTCCATGTGGGCCAGTAGCCGACCGTGGCCGGATTCAGTCTAGCCAATATGACTCCGGTGTAAGGTCTTACGTTGGTGAGTGGTGGTCTTCAAAAATAGCAGGACTGGAGGGACGGTGGATGGCAGTCTCGTGCGACCAGGTTTTCTTTGTGACCTCTCCGTGGCCGCCAGGGCTCTAAGATCGTTGAACTATGGAAAGTTCCTATAGAGACTGTCTACCGGGAAAAACACATTCACTTGCTCTTCACTCATTCTTGCATTCTTGCATTCTTGCAGATAATGTATTGGCCATACACCATCGAGTGCCTTCCCAGTGGATTTTACCACGGCGGGCTCGGGGCTGGTGCTTATAGCAGTAGATGAGACATATGATGCATTGGCAGTTAACTCTTGTTTTCGTATCCCACGAACTACTCAAATACAATTCATTGTGTTAGTAATGGTGAACACTTGAAGCCATGGATAACTTAAACCGAGGGAGGCAGCTAGAGCTGAGCACAAGATTCCCACCTGCCACTGGGGAATAGTAATCCTGCTACCCCAGCAAACCAAAGCGATCTTCACTTCAGCAAAGCTAGTCATCCTTTGGGCGGTAAGGCTCTGAGCGCTTAACCAGTGCTGGCTCTGTGGCCTTTGAATCTTTCTGACTAGTCTATGATAAGTAGCCCGCAAGCCGGGCCAAATTGAATCAGAAGCAATATAAGGGAGGGCGTGCCCGGTGGGTGAGAGTAAGGCTAGATTACAGAGCCCTGTTTTCTCTGCGTTCTCCTGTTCTAGTTTGAAGTTCGTGGCAAACAACCTAAAATGCATTAGTTGGCACTCGGGGATCTGGCCACTTGCACGGGTGCGATAGATTATGTGCAGATAGGAAATCTGGACATGTTTGTTGCCTGCTGTCGTCGATGAGACCACGACATCGGGATGCTATTGCTACTGAGCGCCCTGCTCCATTTACTGCTCCTCGGATTGCGGGGCGGATTTTACTCCTGCTCAATCAATTACGGTGATGCTCTCATACTCTACTGCCCCGAAGTTAGACAATAAATCCACATACAGTAGGTGGTGCGCGGAGTACAGGGCCAGTGCCTGAAATTAGCCCCAAGGTGCATCTTTCCCTCGGCGCAGGCCTCTAACTTAGTGGGGCAGACGTATGTTTAAGGGGGGAGAGAGGCTAATTGGGAGACACAGCTCACTGATGGGCTGTCTTATCTGTGATTGCAATTAAAGGCCTCAAACGACCTAAGCAATCAATAAGTCATCATGCTTTGCTCTTATAGCAGCACTGTACAGTTTCTCATGATTAACAGTTCTTTGCAACTTTGATTCAATTCTGCCATGAGCAGGGCTCAATCGCCGTTCACTCCCGAAAGGGGTTCAGGGAGAATGATGGGAGGGGGCCACCGAAAAGACGCGATATTGCTTGATCGAATTCGAAGTGGGGAAGAAGAATTTTTTTGAAAACTGCCCTTAGAGGGCTACGGACAATTACAACCGTGTACGCGGGCTAGGGAAAAGTGTCACGAAATAGAAACATATATCTCCGCTAGGATAAGAGCCATCACTAGAATTTAGAATATTTTGGGATTAAAATGAGATATTGGAGTAAACGGAAACTAGAAAGGCCTAAAAAACTAAAAATAGAAGGTATCATTGAATCGGGTCCCAGCGAGGACTTTGAAAGGGACAATGGTCTGCGGGGAGTAAAAAAGTGCTAGAAGAGAAATTCCACCTGAATTTCAATCAGCTTTCGTTTTGCCCAAATTGAGGAGTTTAGATTGCCTTTCTCTAACCTTTGCTTATGAACCGTCTCTTCTTAATTTAAGTTTACTTAAGCTCTCTGGGTTCTGGGGAGAAATTATCAGATGAGAGGGAACCCTCAAATAACAAATCCGGAACCTGGCTAATGGAGCTCCGGAAACTAGCTGGGCGATTATGAAACGGATCAGCGTTTCCATCAATCGTTTTCTCCTCGACTTTGAAATCAGTCCTATCCAAGGGCTCCCATTCTTTAGTTGCTCTTCCGTAAAGATCTTCCAAGTCCTCAATATGTCTAGCAAGCCAAACGTGACATTGAGCCTCATCACTGGCCATGCGCCTCCTTGGATCAATGGTCATAAGACGGCGAACGAAGTCTTTTGCCTCAGGGGATATGTTGACCCATTCTTCTTCATTATCTTCCAGGCGGGTCAGCTCGTAGTCCTGAAGTCTGGTAGGAATCCTGGCAACTGGTCCTATGATTGGTGTGGTATTAGTTAGGAGTGTATATACAATAGCTCCTAGGGACCAATAATCAACCGCGCTTGCATATCCCGTAGGCGAGGGAACTAAGTGTGGAGTGATAAGTTCCCTAAAATCTTGTTAGTGAAACTTGGCGTGAACAGGAGAGGGGAACAAACGGAGCCAAGTATTCCAAAGTCCCGCATTGACTCCTCATCGTGGTTGTTGGGGTAAAGAACCTTGCAGAGCCAAAGTCGCCGAGCACGATTCGAGACCCATTGGCATGGCGAGTACACAGAATGTTATCAGGCTGCGAACTCGGAATTAGCAAAAATGTGCACCCCCTCCAAGTGCTAAGGGTGAAGGAACCTTGAGGTCTCGGTGAACTACGCCACGCCCGTGCATGTACTCAAGAGTCTTCAGCAATTGATAAACGATGGGTAGGATCTCAATCTCAGTCATAGGGTCTGAGTCGAGGCGTGAAAATAAATCACCCCCAGTGATTAGGTCCGAAAACATGTAGATGTTGTATTCAGTACGGATAACTCTGTGAAGGGCCAAGATGTTTGGCTGGAATAAGAAATCGTATTGGTATCAGTATAAGTGGATGAAGGTGGAATTGGGCAAATATTTACGTGATTTAAGGACGCCATTATCTCGAATTCTCTCATATGCAAATCCCGTGCTTTGCGGGGATCTCCTTGAACCAGGTTTGGACCATATCCCACAACTTTACAGGCAACCTGCCGGGAGCTTACAAGGTCCCATGCAAGATGGACCCGGCCGTAGGCACCCTTTCCGAGAACACGATCTGTGATCATATAGTCGGGTGTTAACCTAGTCCTCTCACGTTCAAAGATGGTGTCGAAGATAGGCCTCTGAGAGTTGAGTGCACTCGGTTGAATGAAACAGAAAGAGTTATGTTTGTCAAGCCTGATCACATCGCCGTGCGAGAGTAGCACACTGTTATTTGTGCCAATAAGTTTGCCATTTAGAAGACTACCACTCCGGCTAATATCCTCGCAGTAAACAAGTGGCTCTGATTTCTCCTCAAATATGACAGAATATATCCGGATATGTTGTCTTGATATGGTAGGGTCCTCAAGAGAGATGCTAGATTTATTAGGATCCCTTCCAATAAGAAGGTCCTTCCTCAAAAAAACCTCGAATCCTAGTAGATTTCATTAATAAGATAGTCTAAGAGGATAGTGCTAGTAGCAAACAATGAGGAGTTACCTTGAATATTTTCTCCACGTGCCAATAGAAGCCCAGCAATCAAGCGAGGGACGTCAAGCCTACCGGGGGTATTGAGGGTTTGGGCGACTGAACCTTGGATATCCTGGTACCCATAGATCTCTCTGGTAATTCTCACAGATTCCGCAGAGGAAAGAGCTAATGCTCTGACATTTTCCGTACCGGAAATCGTTTCGTTGGCTGAGTTGGCCGCGGTATGTGGAACTATCGGCCGAGCACGTATTGGGAGAGAAATCGACATTTTTTGGCTCCCGTAATACAGTAATACTTTTGGGATTCTTTTAAATAATAATAATAAATACAGTCAAACCGGAGTGGCTAGCGAGATTGGTGAGGGGGGGCAGCAATGAGAGTGTAAGGATGGTAGATGACTAGAAAAGAGAGGAAGAGTCAAGGCAAAAGAAAGGGTGTGCTCATAAGTGGGGGAATGGGGAGACTTGGTAAATGGGGCATTACGACGCCCTCACCCTAGCATCCAGAGATGTTCACAGATGGTCACTCGATCTGAAGAAGAAATATGTGAGGCTCTATCACTGAAAATCTTGGCATCTCCCGTTTTCAAATCTTGGCATTCTTATCTCTCTCTTTTGCAGCTAATGATGTAACCGGGGATGTAGTGAGCTTATCCCACGTTAGCAACCCCAGATACCTCAGAAATTCAGCACCGCCCGTTCATCTTAGGTAACCTAACAACGATAACAAAATGGAAATTCCAGGTGAGCGTTTTGTTTTACCCTTAGACAGTGATTCTCAGAACGACAAAATCCTCGTGCCCCAGAGTCGGTCAAGTCTCATCGGAGACATTGTGGAAAATACACCTGATAGCATACCTACAGCTCCGGTTCTTCCTCCAAATGCGCCTCAGAGCACTGGGTTCCCTGAGCACAGAAACCGGCTTCGTGGTCCTTCGAAATTCAAACAAAGAATGCAGGGGACTCTTCCAAAGAATCAGACGAAAGACGCCCCTATTCTAGATCGAACGGAGAAACAAATGATAAGTGATGAGAACGAGCAACGTATTGCGAACATGTCACTAGATGATATCGAGAAGGAGCAAAAGGAGTTGATGGAGAAATTGCCTCCTGGCCTTATTGAACGATTCCTAAAAAAACCTCAGATGGGTGACGGGGAGGTTCATGGATCCTTTAAATACTCGGGAGTCGACGAAAACAAATCGAGTTCTGGGCCGGGCTCCAAACCAGTTCCGGGGGGTCAATCAGGACCAAGTGGCCGTCCAAAGCTCACGAAGAAAGTCACTTTCGAAAACGACCTACCATCAGCAGTAAACGACGATGGCGACGACGATTCTCCTCCTGCAGTTAACATGCACTTTCCCAAACCAACAGCAACCGCCGATATTGACGGACTCGACCCCGACTCCCCTGAATTTCTCGAAAAGCTTCACACAAAATACTTCCCTAGCCTTCCTGCTGATCCCTCGAGACTAGCCTGGATGGCGCCTGTCTCGTCTGAAGAAGACGAGTCATCCTATCACCCGTCCCAATCCGACGTTTCCGCATCAGCCCTACGTTTCGATTTTAAGGGGAACCTCCTCCCGCCCCGTGTTTCCCGTGAGCTCCCGGGCCACCTCGGACTCCACCATCATGCAGATGCGCCTAACGCCGCCGGATATACTGTCCCGGAACTAGCCCACCTTGCTAGGTCTACGTTCCCTACTCAGAGGTGCATGGCTATACAAACATTGGGGAGGGTACTTTACAGGCTTGGGAAAGGTACTGAGCAGGGAGGCTATGGAATCGAGGAGATTGTGCAGGGGCTGTGGAAGTGCATGGCTGAAGGAGGAGTTATAGAGGGGCTCGAGGAAGCGGCCGCGTCAACTGGTGGACATATGAGTGTTAAGGCATATGCTACGGATGCATTGTGGTTGTGGCAGAAGGGCGGTGGACATAGATGGAAAGCTTTGTGAAATGTTTATTACTTTTCCGTATCTATGTATTTGGTGTTTCTTTGGTATAATCTGAGGCATGCGATATTTGTTGGTCGCCGCCTACTAAATAACGTATTATACCCTGGGTCGTAAAGGTATATGTAGTTTCCTTTCTTTTCTATTTTTATGATTTGCCTTCTGTTGATTACCGGTATCATTCATTAAGAGTTTAAACAGCCCCGCAACAGTAGCCAATGATGACGCCCGCTGCCCGCGAGATCTGGCATGGTATTTACTTGGCTCCGTTTTTTATTATAAAATTACATCCCCCCGAGAATCCCGCCCACAAATAGTGCCGAAAAGGTGAGGCCTCTGGGTCGTAGACTATGACCACGACAGGTTTCTTATGGCTATTCTATCTTGCTAAGTATGATACTTGCTAACAAGCGCGAAGTGTTTGAGGGCCCGAGATCTAGTTTCCAGGCAGCCGTCGAAGTGTTGGCAAACGTCCTGGGTCGCAGTTTCCACGCTCCCCAGAACATCACAACGAATCACTCGGTAAGCTCAACCTTATTGGAATCCGGTACTAAAAGTGTTTTTCTAGGTATCTAATTGACCACCAAGGGTGGTCAGGAGCAGCTTAGGAAAAGGAGTAGAAGCAGGAATCTGTGTGAAATATTACTGGCAGGGGCTCCATTTTCCAGCGCCTAGTTTCACGTTTAAGGAGGATCCCAGTGGTCTAAAAGTTTCCTTACGATAAGAAAACCATGATACACTAAAAATACACTATTTACGGCGGCCCGACATTCCCGGCCTACTTCAGCCTAATCCAGCCCTTCCAGGAATTAAGCTGCCTCTCCAACCAAGACCTCTTTGGCGCGACCTCAAGTTCTTCCAACAGCTTCTTATAATAATCCGGCTGGCCCTTTGGCATCAGGATATGATCTGTAACCGGGTACTGTGGCACCACCATCATCACTATTGTTACTCTTATATAGGTTTATGGAGGCTTTATCGGGGGTGGGAGTGTACCATCTTCTTGTATCGGTCTTCGAGGAGACTTGAAAGGGCATTCAATTGTCTTTTTTCGTACACCTCATCGAGCTTTGACCGTGCTTCAGCTTCTTTGACGGTGGCACTCACCGCTGATGGAGGACTCGAGTCCGGTGGGTGTAGGGCGCCGAACTCCCGTTCGATTCGCCTACGCAGAAAGTCGGGGAATGATAAGCCGGGGCGGAGGGGGTCTGCCGGCCAGTGGGAGAGTAGGGTCATGTATTGCTTTCGGAGGGCAGATTGCTATTTCCCGAGGTCATCAATATATGCAGGACAAGCTAGCCAATGCAAGGAATGCTCTCACCAGTGCCATTGTAGCGTTCTTCCCCCCCTCGGTAGTGGTGATTAGAAGGTTGTGCAGAGGTTTACGTGTGGATGTAAACACTGGAGCCCACGATGATGCTGCGGAGACGAGCTTAACTTGACCCAAACAACTGGTATAGTGCCGGACAACTGCCAATCGACACCTGTGTTAATTCGCCGTCGCTTACTAAGCGCCAACAACCTTCCTAATTGGGTTAGGTTATCTCATCCAGTGAAATGATCGGCGATATTTATTGCCGCATTAGGCATGGTACTGCCAAGATATTACCTGATACAGTAATTTTAGGGTGTGTTAATTTGGCACCTCTCCCACCAAAAAAAAAAGGAAATCTTTGAACTGCTCTAGCACAGCAGGAAGTTCATATTTCCTTAAACCCCTCTGTAATTCTTTAGACAACCATCAAATAAAGACTGTTACAGAAGCTTTTGAGCTTTTGAGTTGTTGTTGTTGACTTAGAAGAGTTTGAAGTTGGTCGTATTTGGGGTTCGCTAAGGTGTTGATTGGCATTGTCCGGCACCATATTTCACATTGCTCCTCTAGCACCGCCCACGTGACACAATGCCACCGCTAAGTTACCCGACTGACCACTCCACAGTGGACTGACGAAGCTATCATTAGACTAAAGATGCGACACCAGGGTCAGCCCTCACATCAGTGGGACGGCGCTCTGAAAGCCAGTCTTGGCACACCCACAGAGACCTCCGCATTCCCTAAACGCCTTATCGGCCCCTCTCTTTCTCTCTCACCTCCCTCACCAAACATCATCGTCAAGATAACGTGGGTCTCCTACAAACCCCACTTTGGACTTGGATTGGATATTAACAACTTCTCTTAGTTAACATCCGCCACGATGAGAGGTATAGTTCTCTCTCTCTCCTCACTTCGTTGAATAGTACTACACGAGCAATTACTAACATGTAATTCTTATAGCTAAATGGAGAAAGAAGCGCGTTAGGCGTCTTAAGCGAAAGAGAAGAAAGACTAGAGCTCGCAGGTTCGTTCTAGCGATGGACTGACTTCCTCGCCTTACTACTGTAGCAAACGGCATACTAATTTTCCTAATAGCAAATAAACAACTTTTCCTCACCGACCCATCACCGAAAATAACTTCCTAAAAACCCTTTCTTCTTACCTTCGAAATTGAGACGGCACCTCATCACTTCTAAAAACAACAGCAACAGCAGAAATATTGGGCCTCGAGTCGGGAGCGATTAGGAACTATGGAGGGGGAGATATTTGGGAATGCACAACTGGGGATGAAATTACAATTCAAATAGCCAAAAAGTGGTTCGAATGTTCGGTCGAGGGAATCTGGTTGATTTATAGGGAAGCGTGTTTCTGGGGCTTTTGCTATTTTTTTCCTTTGCGATCTATCTGGACAGAGACTTGCAATGAAAAAATAAAACAACAAAAAGCGTAAACTCTGTGATCGTGACCTGGGAGCCGTGAAGTGATCATATAGATTAATCCTAGAAGGAGGGAAGAAATATCCAACGGTAAGGGATACTGCTCCTGCAAGTTACCGAACGCCTTGGTTGCTTTTTACGGGTGCTGTGCACATTAGATATTCCCTCTCTAGTACCGGTACAGTATCCCAGAGGCTCGCGAGATTCTCGAGTTGCGAGAGTCGTAGCATAAAAGCGGGTACATGCCTCCACTTAAATCAAGGCTTAGCCCAAAAGAGAAACTTCAATCCCAAGAGCAAACAAGAAAAGTATCAAAGAAAATTTAAAAGCAGGGTTGACCATGGGAAAATCCATGCCAAGTTGCCGAGAGCGCCGCCACTCTCGCAACTCGAGAATCTCGCGACTCTCTGGGATACTGTACCCAAGACTTGCAGGATTCACGACCATCAGTTGGGGCTCGCTTGACCAGCAGGACGTGTGGGGTTTTTTCAAACCCCTCTACCGGTGAGATCCTGCCTACCGCCCCCCCCGCACGGATATTTGGCGGTAAGCTATTGGCGTGGTGAGTAAGGTATGGCCCAAACACAATTTGTTCGACCATAGTCAGGGTTCGATACATATACTCTACCGGAACGAGTAAAGGCCTCAATAAGAATTCTTGTGATATTCCCAGACGCTTCTAACTAGCTTAATCCTTAGAGATGATATCAAACAGGCGAAAGCTCCGCCGAAACCCCTTCTATCGCCACCTCTATCCATCCACCACCTAAGGCAAAGTTGATACTTCACTTCACTTCGTGCGAAAGCAAACAACTTGCTTCCCCGGAGCTATATATATAAAAAAGCGCTCCCAAAGCAGCCACCGCAAGCGCTACAAATCCCATCACCTCATTTTTGTCCGAGAAAAGAAGTAACGGTAATAATCATAATCTCTGAGCAAGAAAAAAAAATAAAAACCCAAAAGATTACAAAGGAGTTCAGCAACCGGGATTCCCACATGGTCACCCACTGTAGTACTAACCGGTCGATACGATGCTTGTTTACCGCAGAGCGGACGGGATGCGAAATTTTCATCGTTCTGTGGCCGAACACGAAATGCATACTCTGTGCCAGGTACTTATCCTGATCGCCAAGAAAGGCAGAAAGTGGTAGTTTTTAGCATCGATGCGGGGTTAGAGAAGCATTCGTATTAAGCATCGAGAGAGAGGTTTGGTGAGAGTGGTGTTGAGTATGGGAGCAGGTGGAAATATATATGGGTTTGGCTTGAGGTGGGGAGAGAGGGGGGGGGGATTCTAAAGGATAAATTGCATTATAGAGTGCTGGGATTTCTAGTTTCTCTCGCCATTTGCTCACCGAGAGGAATCGGTTATTAAGTGACGTAGTGAATCATGACGTCTCACTCGGGATTGCCTTTCGTAACTAGGAGTCTAGCTCTTCGCCAAAGGAGACCTGGAGTTTCTTGCTCTCTCTCTCCCTCGCCCCTTTTCTCCAAACATCAAAGCTCACGGATGAGGTCTTACAAGTGTCGTCGGCGGGCAAATTTCAATTTTTTTTCTGTGGCTTCTTATCTGTGGGGGGAAGAGCTCCCTGTTTTCAGGCTATGAAGCCTCTTACACCTCCTCTCCCCAAGCCCCAGCCTGGCTTGCAACTGGATTATCATAGGCCAGAGTGAGTGGAGCTCCAACTAGATGCGAGGGGGTCAAATCCGATACTTCTTTGTCAGCACTGGAAGTATGGACCCCTGCTCTCCCCCGAGCCACTGCATGTCTGGAGAGACGGGAAAGCATGAAGGGGTTGCTAAGTTAGACTATCGTTGCAATTGAACACATGCATGGGGGGGGGGGGTGGGCGTGGCGGTCTACGAGAGCAGCGAAGCCATTTGCAACTCTAGGCCCTGATTAGGACTGTCGCGGAAGACCGCACATCCCCGGTGCCGGTGTTCACTGTAACTTCGGAACTGTTGCCGCTAGCGATAGCTTGGCGCTCAAGGTGCATTACAATTCCATAAAGGGTTGCTAGATGGTGCGTGGTGGAGTTTTGCGAACCGCCACGGGAATTTTCCAGGGCTCATGCGGGGCCCGAGTTGGTCGGGTGGGAGATTCTCGGATTGGTCCTATGAGCGTAGCAAAGGACTCCAAGTTAGAGCATTTGGAGTGGGGAAATCCCGTAAGCGGTATATATGCAAGGAATGCGAGTGCTAGAGAAGAGAAGGATCGCGATTGAGAACAATTTCGTATGCTTGGGGTAAGGTTGTTGCTAATTCATGAAAGCTCCCTCGCGATGCGGATGTGACACTTGCTAGAGTTATTGTGGTACCATAGGAAGAGGGGGATAGAAGCCATAGAGAATGAAGAATGGCTAGCCTGGATGCTGTGCAAGTGCAATAATTTAAGACCCTCCGGCCTGGAAATGCAGCACACGTGGGACGTAACAGACACCAGCATTCAGGATTAATCGCGTGAGCTCACCCGTCAGCTTCCAGCTTACAGACTTTTAATGTTATAGAGAGTGTCATGCAAGTAACTCTCTAGGACCACAGCTACCTACAAAGTCACTTCGCCCCAGGAACCAGGAAAGCTGCGGTCGTGAGAATAAAGCAAAAAACTGATAAAAATGACATTATCAAACTAACCTACAGTACATCGCCTCCACACCAGAAGCACATTTTACAAGCACCACCCCCAATCGCCCCCCCTCTCAGTTATGAAAAAACCCCATGAGATCCAGGTTACCGCCCAGTCGCTTTAGCCC
>Ga0307510_10005255_pt1 | contig 15390 bp, 15 predicted proteins | sample 12_EM_MG_FD_207224 | JGI IMG/M metagenome (GOLD analysis project Ga0307510, IMG submission 207224) | Populus trichocarpa ectomycorrhiza microbial communities from riparian zone in the Pacific Northwest, United States - 12_EM | ecosystem: Host-associated > Plants > Roots > Unclassified | place...
GCGCGCGCTCGCGTGGCGGCGCGGGCGGGGCGGGGGGCGGGGCCCCCCCCCCCCCGGCGGGGGGGCTGTAAGTTACCCAGGATATATGCCTTTAAATTCAACAACTCATAATACCTGCTTGCTAACAGCTCTATAACTTCTAACCTACTTCGTTCGTGACTACTTCGGACGGTCGAAGGAAAAGGAGGAAGGAGGGGAAAAGGTTGATATACTCGTCGAGATTGTTGAGAAGCTCGTCGAGAAGGTTGAAACCCAAAAAAAACAGAAGGCGGCATGGCATGGTGGTGATTCGTTTTCTTTCTTTCTCTTTCGTCTGTCCCCACCCGGAAAAAAAGGCCATAAAATTTTTCCCCTTGTATATTAGTTTCAATAAAAAGAGACGGGACTTTACACCCGTTGCGTCCTTGTGGAAAAGTTAGCTCGGCTCCTTGAATGGGTCTTTCCATTTCTCGGCGTGCATAGTCCCATACGGTAACCAAACCATCGAACTTTGACCAATTAACCAACCACCCAACCACCACTACCCTTTGATAAAACTTCCTCCCTCTAAGCCCTCCCCCCCTCTAATCGCATCAGCAAACCTGCGCCTGCATACAATGAAAAGAAAACGAACAGCCTCCGCCTCTCCTCGAAACACGCCAACAAAACCTTCCTCTACTACCACCGCACCGATCCTGTCTTCCATCTCCCTCGGCCTCCCAGTGGAAACTGCATCGTCAAACACACCCACACGCCCGCTCCCCCTACCCGAGAACCCAGGCAAGCAGCGGAGAACCACCCTTCCTCACCCCGAACAGCTCAACGGCACCGGCCCAGGCACGGGCACAGAAAGTGTGCACTCCCCGTCACCGCAGAAAAGGTTACGCATGCCAATGAAACGTGATGGGAATAATACCGCCGTCAGGTTCACGGAGAGTGTGCTCTCGCCCGGGGATGCAATCGGAGGGCCTGTCACCAATGCCGACCGGTCAGCGCGAAGGAAAAGCGTTCGCAGGATCGTTTCCAAGGCTGTTGGCGGCGGCGACGATAGTGACGACGAAGACGAGGATGAGGAGGACGTGCTCGCGCGGAAGATCTTTGGGGATGACGATAGCGACGATATAGATGAGGGACTGCTCGCCGACGAGGAAGCCATCGGTGTCCAAAAGAAACGTGGGAAGAATACAACGACGGCTTCAAGGAAGAAAAAGAAGCAGCTCGTGGAAGAGGAGATTGCCGCGCCTACAGACGGCCCCGATTCCTACTTTTTCCAGAATCGAAAGGCGAGACTTGTTACGTCGAATAGCACCCTCGCATCTCTCCCTGCGCTAGATCACAGCTCCTACTTTCGGCTCATTCGCGAACATGGGCTCGATCATGTGGAAGATAGGGCGTACCTGGAAGGCCTTCACAGACAGAACTTCCCGCAGTGGGAATTCGAGTTAAACCAGGGCTTCAACCTCTTGCTGTATGGGTATGGCTCGAAGCGGAATTTACTAATGCAGTTCGCGAAGCGCATCTACCGTTCGCCTCGCAACCTCGTGGTCGTAAACGGCTACGTCCCAACACTGACTATAAAAGACGTGCTCACAACAGTAGCAAAAGCCATAATTGGCCCAGACCATACCATCCGCTTAGGCTCCAACCCAAACGATACCCTAGACACCATCCTCTCAATTCTCGACACCCACACCGCAGAAGATCAGGAGACCGAGGAGGAGGAGGAAGAATACACCCCCATAACCCACCTAACCATCCTCATCCACAACCTCGATGGCGAGCCCCTCCGTACAACCCGCGCCCAAGTCCTCCTCGCACGCCTAAGCTCCCATCCAAAAATCTCCCTTGTCGCTTCGATAGATCACATCCGCGCCCCGCTACTCTGGGATGCCGCCAGGGTCTCGCAATTCAATTTTCTCTGGCATGACGCAACTACCTTCGCCCCGTACTCCGTAGAGTCCTCGATCGACGACTCACTGGCACTCATCAGCGGAAGCGGGCGTGCCGGCGGCACGAAGGGCGTGAAGTTCGTCCTCGCGTCACTCCCGATGAACGCAAAATCTCTATACCGCGTACTCATCAGCCACCAACTACAAGGAATCGAAGACGGAGCGATTGGAGCCGCAGGCGAGGAGGAAGTTGGCGTGGAGTATAAAGTGCTCTATCAGAAGGCTGTCGAGGAGTTTATTTGTAGCAATGATATGGCGTTTCGGACGCTACTGAAGGAGTATTTACCCCCACACGCACACACACTCTCCCCCTCTTCCCGTTTTTCTTCTATGGTCTTGGAGATGGTGCGCTAACGCCGGGATAGATTCCAAGACCACCAAATGGTATCTTCGAAAAAAGATGCTCAAGGCACGGACGTACTCTGGGCACCCTTCAAAAAGGAGGAGTTGGAGGCTATATTGGAGGATTTGGTAGCTTAGGATTGTATTATAAAAGGTTCCGGAGGGGTGGGGTTACTGGGACTGTCTCTTATCACTTATTTTTCTCCTCTCACCACTTCCCTTCTTCATGTTTGTATTTTTTACGGTTTTATTTTCCGGATGAAGGAGGATGGGGATATGATACCGGTGGTGGTGCGCATTCTATCAGTTGTGTATAAATGTTTGTGGCTGTTTAGCTGGCTTGCATGATCTGCTTTTTTATTTATTTCCCCCCTTTTTCGTTTTTTCAATAGACGTAATTCCGTATGAGAATAGGTTATTTTCTTCGGAAACAGTGTTTATAAGAGTCAGTGGGTGCATGGATTATCACTCGGTTATGCCCTTATGCAAGTCAGAGGTTGGCCCGTTGGTTACGGACTCGCAGCGCGAGAATAGGCTAGGCACAACCCCGATAGTGCATTAGATACGGGTGGGTTCTTCGCTTTTGGGAGGGCGATTTGGGTTCCTGGCATTGGGTCTTCGTCCACCAGGTTCCCTCCACCAGCCATCTAAAGTGTGCAATTCTCCGCGCTTGTAAACCCACAAATAACCAACGCCCAACCCCCCCCCCCCCCATCTCCATACTACCACCTACACCAACCCTCCAGAAAACCAGAAAAGGCCCATCCGACAGGATCCAGGGAGACATGATAGGCTCAGACTTTTTGGGTCGCGAAAATCACGGGGTTCTCATATGACTAGGCAAAAACAGATTTCTCTAAAAGGTATGCAACCGTAGATTTGTTTTGGATTATTTGTTTGTTCCCAAACCCTGGGCCTTCCCTTTTGTATAGAAAGAAAGGAAAAAAAAGAACCCAACCAACAGAAAACAAAAGATTGTAACAGCTCTCAATTACGCTTAATCCTTGGTCTTTTGTGTACCACGGAGGAGACCGGTACGACGAGCGGCAATAACTAGATGAGCCAATCAGTTGATATCCCTTTCCATGAGGTTTCCTTCCTGAGAGGTACTTACGGCCAGCCTTTTGACCTTGCGAGGCGTAACGAGAGATGGTAGAGGCCTTTCCGATATGCTGATGGTTACCTCCTCCGTGAGGATGGTCGACAGGGTTCATGGCCACACCACGGGTCTTGGGCCAGCTATTCCTCTTAACCTTGTACTTGTGCATGGCACGAGAAGCCTTAAGGAGAGGCTTGTCGGTTCTTCCACCACCAGCAACGATACCAATCATACCACGGGCGGCGGAGGGAACAACCTTCTTAGCACCGGAGGGGAGCCTGACACGGGTCTTCCCTTCATCAGGGGAGTGCCCGATGATGGTGATGTAGTTGCCGGAGGTCCTTCCAAGCGCACCACGATCTCCAGTCTTCTCCTCAACGTTGGTGGCGACGGTACCTTCAGGCATGGATCCAAGAGGAAGGACGTTTCCGATGCTAAGAGAGGCCTTTTTTCCGGCATAGATAAACTGGCCGGTGTACATTCCCTCGTTGGCAATGAAACTATCCCCCAATCAAAGTCAGCGGCTAATCCAAGAACTCCCGGTGGTATACAGGGGGTTGTACGTCTCGTGGCGAAGCTTGTAGCGGTAAGGGTCACGGAAGGCGACCTTGGCGAGGGGGGCTCCTCTTCCAGGGTCGTGGATGATATCTTTCACAACACCACGGACATAGCCATGGCGCTCACTGTAGTCGAGGGTTCTGAATTTGGCAGGATTCTATCTCGGATTTTGGGGTCAGCGTCGATGGTCACGGTATTTGGTCGACCAGGCGTACAGTACCTTTCGCAGCCTGGTGTGGGCAGCTGTTCGATGGGTCAGCACCAATTTTCCTGTATTCTAATAAATGTGAAGTTTCTGGAACGTACTGAAGATAGACCCGGCACCCTTTCTCTGATTGCGGATGACCCTAGGTACCCAAGTTCATTAGCCTACAATTCTAAATCATCATCGGTGGTAGCGGTGAAGGTATCGACTTGCCTTCCCATTGTGAACTCTGGTTTGTTGGGTTTTGAGAAAAGTGTTGCTGTTGCTGCTGGTGTCGTTGGTCTCTTATCGTTGGGTCCGCGACTTGTGGAGATTCGTGGTGGAAAGTTTGCGTGTGTGTATGCCAAGCCAAATTGTGTCTGGTGGGGGGCAAGCCCTAAACTAAAAAGCAGTCCCAATTTAACTTCGCTTTCGATCATTGACCATTTAGGCGGTGTTTGGCCTACCGATTATGGTTCGAAATCGCGGTTTGAGATCAGATCTTACCAAAAATAACTTGGATTATTACTAACAAATCTAAGAAGGTGGAAGAATACAGGAGTAATAATTGGAGTTAAAATTGTCAAGACTTGACCTTAAATCACGATTTCAAATCATAATTGGCGGGCCAAACACCCCCTAAGGTCGCCAAGATTAGATAGATCCCGCAGTTTCTCTATTCACGTGGAACCTGTTGTTGCTGCGTGTTTGGTTGCAGCTTACGGACATTTGATCTCGCCCCGGGTGCGATATAATATTACAACTGCCCTCCGATAGCTTTTACAATCCACAGCGCTAACTTCACTTTCAATGAAACTCTTCTTTCCGCCCTCTCAAAATCTTGCATCGTGACAGTACGAGTATTATCTTGCAACCAAGCGACTTCTTCACCCAATGCCCTTTTTAACCCTTCGTCCTCCGTTACAACCAGTGCGTTGGCCTCCAGATCCAAGGAATAAGATCTTTTTGTATAATTTGACGACCCTATAAGTGTGATACTCGGGTCTTCTTCGTTGGGCAATGATACCCAAACGCCTGGCTACCGGATTAGATGCTTATCCACATATCGCGTCGGGTCATAGGAATGAATACCTTTTGCATGATAGGTCCAAGCGTCTAGATCCTTTCCAATTGCGCCTTTCTTCCATTCCTTCAATTGAATACTGTCACCTTTTCCTGTTTTTATTACATCTTCTAGGAACTGCCTTGCCATCAAAGTATATGCAGCTGGCAGCATCCCAGATACACCCTTGCTGCCGTAGAAACCATTCGCTTCCGGTGCAGCTGTGACGACTATTCCCTCTACCGACTTGGAGGCTAATAACAACTTCTTAAGTCGCGTATGGATATTGAAGTATCCGGCTGTGAAGACCCACCTTGAGTTGGCAAAAGCGTCACTGGACAAGAGCTGTAGAACCGAAGATAGTGCTGGATGCTCTGTCGAAGTATCTTGCGGATAGAGGAGGGGTGTAAATTGAGCAAGTGGGTATACAACGGTTTTAGAGGCAGATGAGAGTGGTTTGGTGGGGGGAAGCTTCGGCCTGATCAAAGGCGTAAGTATGGAAGTTGCTGCGAGTTGAAATCCCTTGGGCTCTTCTGTAGGCATCGGGGCTGGATTGGTTTCTGGCCATTCGAGTGTGTATCCTCCCTGCTCTTTGGGACCTGGGAGAACATTGTAGCTAATTGAACACACAGCGTGGTGTATTCCAGCAAAGTAACTTGTTAGGTCTGGACAGGAGAATATATGGTATCTATCCTGGCGGTTGGTGAAGTAGTCTGTTGAAAGATTCGCACTACCATCTAGATGAGCTGAAGCTGTATGGAATTTGGAAATCGGCTGAGACACGACATACCCAGACATGACAATCTCATCATCGATACCATATAATTTCATATGCTGCAAACCCCATCCCTCATTGAGCCTCTTAGGTACTATCTTCTTTTTTAATCCCCTCAAGTTTGGTGTGTGATACATCCGAATTTCCACCCGACCCGCACCAAACTCAGAGACTAAAGGTGCCAGAAGTGACGCACAAGATGGATTTGGGGTTTCGCGAGTCCCTCTTAATGCATCAGACAATATTGAAACCTTCAGCTTAGGCTGACGACGAAGTGCTTCTCTCAGTGTGTCAATCTTGAAGAATCGGCCGTCAGAGAATGTTTGTGGATGCGGAGGCTTGGGACCCTTGAATACGTACAAGTTCATGTTCTGTTTTTCCAATATATAATGTGGATAAAAAGACCCGGCTTTCAGCTTTCAATATCCGATCCTATTCGCAAGGTCAATCGAGTGTTTTTATACCAGGTTGATTGCATGCAAGCATTTGGAACTAACCAATTACCTTAATAACTGAATAGAATTCGCTGGGGCTTTTTATGATGCGGAGTTGGTTTGCCTGAATCTCAAATCTGGGGGCGAGTTTATCTAGCTCTCCAGTGAGAGATCCTAGGACCGAGGAGGTGGGGGAAGAAATAGAAGCAGCGGGATGTAAGGTTGAATTAGAGGATGAAAAAGACCTTCGAGGATGAACGCAAAGGCGGCAGCGCATCGAGCGGACTGCTGGCCGCAGGAAGGAATTTCGAAGCGTTGTCGCTATCATGAACGGCTTCTGAGGAATATCAAACAACTTTTTGGTGGTTGGTCAGAGAGTTTTAATGCAGCTGTCGGAGGGTTTCAGAATCAGCAATGCAGTTGGAGGCTGGATTGAAAACCAGGCGCATGGTCAGAGCGGTGGTCACTTGTTGGAGGGTAACTTCCCCGGGCTGCTACACCAAGCCGGAACTTCGCTTCCTACGATAGCATCAACCACTCCGGACCGCTGCCCTCGCGATCTAAGGTATTTCGCCCCTCCATGATTTCTCTTCATCTCTTCTTCTCAGCAGCACTGGAGGCTTAGGGCTTTTACCAGCCTACCCGCAAGGATGTCAACACTTACAAGGACCCTGAAGTATCTTTTCCGAATCGGACCCCGCCAATATGCCTACCAAATGAACGTATGGTGCCTCCCTACTGTCCTTCAAGCTTCATCTCGAGGTCTCTTGTTTACTGACTAACTTTTCTTTTAGCGCATTGGTATAACAAAACTTCAACCTAGGTGGAGGCAACGAGATCCAATTGACAATGCCATAGGTGATACCAAGGCCGGAACTCTTGTCGGCACAGATCGTTTCGGAAACAAATTCTATGAGAATAACGAAGAAGAGTTGCCATGTGAGTGGAAGATCTCGGATGCTGGAAAACTTTGTTAGTGGGAGAGGAGGCTGATGTTCGCTGACTCACAACTTGCAGTGAGGACAAAATGGGTTGATTACAAGGAGTGGAAGGAATACGATGCGTGAGCCACTCCCAGCTGGCGGGCCTGGTGCATTCTTGAGTCAGAGGTTTGCTGATAAGATATCCGAAAATTTAGTTCCCACGTTGAGCCTGGATGGTAGGTTCTCTGCAGTCTTGCTGCGTTCCCTCTCACTGATGTCTGGAGTTGACAAGGAGACCAGGCATGCTTGGCTCGCTTATATGGTCGACAAACCACCGGGGGTCGAGCCTGTTCTGAAGCACGAAGTTAGGCCCTGGGAAAAATCAGAGCACGTTGGCAATCTGACTTTCAGTCGGGGTGCATACAAGCCTTACTCTACGTGTGTCACAAAGTGCAATTAAGTGTCTTGAGACCGAAGAAGGGTTGATACTAACTGAGGCGATAGGACAAGGCCGAAGGTTGGTTCTTGGGAGCCTGTAGCTAGACCTAGGACTTAGTTGTGAGGGATTTCTGCGTTAGAATGACAGTTCTTTGCATTAACAGAATTTCTTCTTTTTCTCTCTCGCCCGAATGGAGTTCCGTTTTGGGGTGGCAAACCCTTCCATATGTGGTTGTAGGGAGGACGTTATTTAGTTTGGCATATTTTTTTGCCCGGCGGTATTTAGGCAAGCATGATAGGGATATCGAGCTGATATGTCATGTGCTAAGATATTCAAGACATTCAAGTCGAATGCTTTAAGATGATAACAATTTTGTGGTTGCTCTTGAGCCATGAACTCTTCAAGGGAGCATTTGGGGTGGGGTTTTCCGTAGTCTGCTGTGTGATATCTACTCGTGCAATTGAATAAACAAGATGAGAAAAGGACGAATGCCAAGTATGAATATACTGTATAAGGCAAGTTTTCTTCTAAGGCATTGCGTTGGGTCGTGGAAACATCAAGAGAAAATTACTTTTTGTATAGTGCATCAATGGATAAGTATGAACCTGATTTAGCAGTTATTTGAAAGGCATATAATCTACCCAATACTGGCCCAAATAATGTGAAAAAACTGTAGAAATATAGATGAAGTAAAGCACAACAAAAGTAAGGTTTTAGTAGTTAGCAAAGACAAATGGAAAGAATAGAATATGTATTTTAAAAGCTTAAGATTTGAGTATATATTTGTAGTCTTAATATTAGAATGCAATACAAATAAGCTGACTAATCATGAAAAACTGCTTAGTTATCCAATTGTGAAGTACTATTTAAAACTAGTAGTATGTTAAATATAAGAAACAGAAATAAAGGTTAATAAATACAATAGTACCTTAATGGAGATACATGTTGTACTAAAGTACTAGTAGTAGGGAGCTATTTTATAAGAGGCAAATAAGTGGATTGAAAGAAGTAATAGCAAATATCTATTGGCTTTGCTTTTGTTTTAAAGATTATTGTAGACAGAATTTTATGAAGTTTGATATTATTAAAGAGCAGGAAAATAGTATATAATATCATAGGTTAAAAATATCAATATAATATTTAAGCCCTACACAAAATGATATCAGAATGTTTGAATTCTGTTAAACCTACTTGGATCTTAAAGTTTGATATATAGATAAGGCCCTGCTTGGCATGCCACTTTTATAGTATAAATTGTGGCATATTAAAGTTTTTATATAGGGGTCTGCTCAGTACATGGTATCAAACTATATTGGATATGATGCTTCGAGTCATGGTAACACAATGGGGATACTAGGTAGGATCTTTGGGAAAGCAAAAGCGTACCAATGCTGTGTACTGCAGTATCCGTGAACGCTACTTTAGCCGATACGATAAGCATAAAAAGGAAGGTAACTTACTATATCATGAGATGAGGCGAAAATAATCTTGAGGATGGGCATGGTGGGGTAGACTACTGTGCTATAACGGCACAGGACACGGTAACGACGTATCATACCTAAACTTACACCTCACATCAATGTCGCATGATGTTCAAAAGTGCTCGAGCAGAGCGGTGATGGAAAGCCTCTCCATATTTTTCCTGACAGAGAATGGTTGGGATTGCCGTATCGGGTCCATTTGGGCCTTTGTGTTACTCAGGGGGTCAGTCAGACTCTGGCATTCCTGAGAGGAGGTACGAGTACATCTTGTGGGAGGCAAGTGTTACTGTCCGATAGCAGGGACTCTCAAAGTGGGCGTGTGGGTGGCAAAAAATGGGTGAGTTACTCGAGAATCCAAGCGCCCATACAAATTCACCGCCGCTGATATCGGATACCGGTACTTCTCGCCTGCTACGAGCACTTGTACCGGCATGGTGCCCTCGGAAGTCTCGCTTCTTGCATACCGGTATCTGCCAACGGATTCGCGGTGACCCATGCCTTGCCCGCTCAAGCGCTCAACCCGTACTCGCGTACTTTCCAAAAATTGCAAAGCCAATCTACCGGTATGTACTCTACTGGTACTACTTGCACGAGTACTTGAGTACTCGTAGCGATGGGATAGGTTGTTGTAGGTTATCTCTTTGCCGATGAGGCTGAATTTCTTGTTTTGACCCTCCGCTCTCGGAAGATAGGGATCTACGCTGGGCTACGGTTTCAGTTCGCTTGAAACGGTGCCTCGGTTACAGTTAGCGACTGGGATTGGTGGATTGAAAGGGACATTTTTGATTTGGTTTCGGTGGCGCGTGGTGGTCGCATACCCGAAATATGACGTATTGGGAAAAGTGTCCTCTGACTGGGCAGGAAGCATTTGCCTCTTCCTCACTCTCTTAGGCCTTCCCCAGCCAGTTGTCGTGTGGGGAATGGGTGAGCATGGACGACAGGGCAGTATCATGCTCGAGTCCTTCTCTCCATTGTACGAGCACCGTGCTCGAGCATAGCCCAGGTCGGACAGAATTACCTATGAATTGAGAACTTTGGATCAGCACGGTTCGGTGGCTACTTTATCCAGGAAGTGAGGAAGGAAGGATGTAAGGGGTGCTGTACTGCACCATACGGTACCGTGATCTATGGGGAGGGTGAGTGTGAACAGAGAAGTACCGTGAGGAGCTGAAGTCTAGGGTCTGAGGTTGACTTTACTCGAGTATTAGACTATCTGCTTCTATCGTGGCTGACCCTGCGAGTATCATACCATGACTGTGGAAAACCCTCATCGTAGAAGCTTATCATACTTTTTCACTTTCACGCCTCTGCTTGTTCAAACCCCTCCAAGCCCTTTTTCCTGCATTGCTCACCGTCGTCTCCGTGACTCAACCTTTTCTTTCTTCCCTGGCTTGTTATACTCTCCCGATACATAAATACCGGCGGTCTGCTTCAAGCACTCGCGCTTTCCGTTATCTAAACTCCCTGCACCTACTTGGATGCCGAAGAAAAAAACAACAAATAAATACGAAAACTGCTAGAAGAGGAATACAGTACCAAAAAAGAGGGACCAGTTTCTTTTTCCGCTAGACCTCTTTTCCTTCCCCTCTGTCTCTTTTTTCTTTTTTTCTTTTTTTCTTTTCCTCCCTTCCCTTTCCTTCTCTCGGATATCAACAAGCTCCTGCTCGTGGATTCCCTCCCACTTCACCTCCTTGCAACTCAGGACTTCACGTTTTCGTCCACTCCCCTGAGCAACCGTACCTTTCTACCACCGATCCTCGATTCGGCAGGGCCAGGAACCTCCAGCCCCACCGTCTTCTATCGAATAGCCTGTTGCAGGTTATTTCACATTAATAAATTCACCACTGGGCGAACAGAACCGATTCTCCGAGAATCTGTCTCGGAATGCATTTCCTACAATGCAAGTCACCTTATTGGAAGGGTGACGATTTTACCCCTTGTGTCAGGAGAGAGTAAGTAAAATTCTAATCTCTTTTAATTTGTTTAATGGGATAACTGTTTTTGCTTGAGCGGCTAATTTTCTTCTGCTAATTTTGGGCAACAGTTTCGTCCAATTCCTATTACCCTTAGCATTGACCGGGATTTCTCTCTTCTGGCTCTTGTCTTCCGCAGTTTCTGGGAAAATCAATTTCTGGCGTTCCAAAAAGTATCGCCGGCTTCCAACTTATGATAATGCCTCCGGAGTGACCACCAATAATTGCAATCGCGATGACGAAGATACCGATGAGGATGATGACGAATTTGCTGAGCACTTGAGTTTGAGACATACAATGAGCAGAACTACTGGAGCTGAATTGAAGACCGACAGACCTCATGGGGAGATTGCGCTCGTCGTTTGTGAAGAGTTAGCAATTTTGGGGCTGTTGGGAACTTCCATCGCTGATGTCGCAATGAACGCGGAAGCCATCGGGCATATCGAAGGATTCCCTTCCATAGCGAATCTGATTAGTTGGGTCGGTATAGATATTTTCCGGGTGCTACAGAGTTGTCGGTGCTAATGGAAATAGGCTTACATCTTCGTTCTTGCCACCCTCCGACTCGCTTTCTCACGATCCCTATCTTACGACTCGCCTCGCCTCTGGTATCACACATCGTTTCTGTATCTGTTTAACTTCCTCCTGATCGCCGTATCTTTCCGCTCTGCCTTGATTCACCCGGAATCTACCGCTTCACAAGCATTAATCATAACTCGGTTCGCATTGGTCTCTGTTCTGTGTATCATAGCTGTGACTAGCCGTGCGGGGAATAAAGTGGTTACCCAAGAGATTATGGATGGGCTTGAGCCTTCCCAAGAACCTCTGGCCTCTCTCTTCTCTCTGGCAAGCTTTAGTTGGATAGACCCTCTAATTTGGAAGGGCTATTGGAAGCCATTTGAGCTCCCTGACGTCTGGAATCTCCGGAATGATGATATCGCTGTCGTAGTTTTGTCGGCTTATCGCCAAACCAAGTATGTGACATTACCTGTGAAGTCCTACAAGCTTGGGTGCTAATTGTTTGAATAGAAAAGCACATACACTGGCTTGGACATTGGCGAAGCATTTTAAGCGCGAACTTGCGGTGCAGGCTGCTTGGGCGGTTTTCTATTCGATGTTCACTTTTGCGCCTACTTTGCTGCTGCGAATTATCCTGCAGTATGTCGAGTCGCCAGAGGATACGCCGAAGAATGTTGCATGGTTGTTTGTGGTATTGCTTTTCGTCACTGCAACTTTCCAGGCAATTGGTAGTGGCCAGGCTCTCTATGTCGGCCGGAGAATCTGTATCCGTCTTCATTCAGTGATCGTCGGTGAGATTTATGCAAAGACTCTCCGAAGGAGGGCGGCAGCCGGGGCAGACCGCGCATTAGGGCCAAGGGGCAAAAGTGACGGAGAGCAAGATGGTGAAGGCAAGACTATTGTGACCGAAGACAACGGAGAGCAGGCAAACGCTGGTGCGATCATCAATCTGATGTCTGTTGATTCGTTCAAAGTAGCAGAAGTTTGCGCTTACCTACATTTCTTGGTATGCGGTTACAGGTCCCGTGAGACTAAAGTGTATGCTAATCAAACCAGGTTGCGGGTGTTCCGGTGCAGGTGGCAATAGCTGTAGTTCTTCTATACCAGATCCTCGGTTGGAGCTCAATTGCAGGAATCGTTGTCATGTTTTTCCTTATTCCCATTAACTATTTCATCTCCAGTCGGTTCAGTCAAATTCAGAAAAAGATCATGGCGGCTACCGATGAGAGGATTCATACCACGAACGAAGTCCTTCAGAACATTAGGATTATCAAGTTTTTCGCCTGGGAGGCGCGATTTGCTCAGGCTGTAGATCGATCTAGATCCGCCGAGCTCATGCAGCTAAGGAACAGGTACATCTTGTGGGCGATAGCTGCCACTTCTTGGTACGGATCTCCAATCGTTATCACTTTCCTCAGTTTCTTTTTTTACACAGTCATCGAGGGGAAGACACTTGACTCTCCAATTGCATTCACGGCATTGTCCTTATTTAACGTCCTTCGGGTTCCGCTTGATCAACTTGCGGATATGGTTACCAACGTTTTACAGACTAAGGTCTCCATCGACCGTGTCGAGGAATACTTGTCAGAGGAGGAGACAGGAAAGTATCATCAATTAAAGCAGCCGGAGGAGATGGATCCGAACGCTCCTTTAATTGGGTTCAGTGATGCTACTTTCTCTTGGGGCAATAAAAAACAGATCAAAAACAAGGGAATGGGATCGGCTTTCCAATTGAAGGATTTGAATATTGAATTTGCTCCTGGATATCTGAACGTTATCGCTGGGCCGACAGGGTCTGGGAAAACGTCATTGCTGATGGGATTGCTTGGTGAAATGACACATATCAAGGGAAGGTAAGTGTTTTCTAGTCTGGAGACTTGGCAATATCAATTGCTTACTTGGTTAGTGTGCATCTTCCGGGAGCTCATAGTAGAGAAGATTTGATTCCAGATCCGGTTACAGGATTGACAGAATCTGTGGCGTACTGCGCACAACAGGCGTAAGTTTCGACATTGGTATGAATTGGCGGCTATTAGGTTGCTAAAAATTCAGTAGGTGGCTGGTCAACGACACGATCAAAAACAATATTCTGTTTGCTAGCCCCTATGACGAGGAGAAGTACCATGCTGTACTAATAGCCTGTTCTTTGGAGCGTGATCTGAAAATCTTGGATCATGGTGACGAGACTGAGGTTGGTGAGAAAGGTATAACACTGTCAGGAGGCCAAAAACAAAGAATATCGCTTGCCAGAGCATTATACTCGAACTCTCGTCATATCCTACTTGACGACTGTCTAAGCGTAAGTTCATTAACCCTCCTCACCGTCAGATATTTTCTAAACCAAGTTTAGGCAGTTGACTCTCACACGTCGAAATGGATTTATGATTATTGTATCATGGGTCCTCTAATGACAGGCAGAACTTGCATCTTGGTTACCCATAATGTTGCCCTCTGTGTCCCTGGGGCTAAGCGTGTAGTAGTGCTCGATAATGGCCGGGTAATAATGCAAGGCAGCCCAGATACTGTTGTCGCATCTGGGGTTCTTGGAAATGACGAACTTCTCAAGTCAGGGATTAGATCCAAACCGCATTCACAAATGCCTTCTCGCGTGCCCTCCTTTATTGGTGAAATGCCAATGAATGGAAAAACTCAAACATCCAGTCCTGCAAAGCCAGGTACTGATGATGAGCCTGCTGTCAAGAAGAAAGATAAGATCTCAGGAGAAGAGACGAAGGCTCTGGGTAGTGTTGATTGGAGAGTTTATTATTTGTATCTTAGGTCTATGGGCCCGTGGTGGTACTGGGTCGTTGTCGTAATTACCTTTTTGGCGCAACAAATTGGCTCTATCGGGACGGCGGTCTGGATTCGAGAATGGGCTCTCAGATATGAGTCTGCTAAGCCTCCCGGGCCGACCTTCAGTGCCCGCAACGCACCTGCTTCTTCTATCGGATATTCTGGAAGTTGTTTCTCTTCTGGGTCTTGCATTTGGCCGCTCTCCTACAACTCTTTGTCGGAGTCTGCCACTATTGCCAACAATACCGATGACATCAACTTGGTCTACTATCTGGGGATCTACGCATTTATAGGTTTCACATACACGCTTGTTTCTTTCTTCCGAGAGGCTATTGTGTTTTATGGTAGCCTGGTTGCCTCAAAGAGTATTCACAATCAACTATTATATAACATAATGAGGGCTAAGTTTAGGTTCTTTGATTCGACACCACTTGGGCGGATTATCAACAGGTTCTCTAAAGATATGGAAGCAGTTGATCAAGAGGTTGCGCCTGTTGCTTTGGGCATGATTCATTCTTTAGCATCAGTGATTGGAATTGCTTTTCTCATCTCGTTCATCACACCTGGATTCCTTGGCCCCGCGGTGGTAATCGCTTTGCTCTACTGGTTGATTGGTGCGTTTTACCTGAGGGCTTCAAGGGATTTAAAACGATTGGAATCAATCCAGAGAAGTCCTCTGTATCAACACTTCGGCGAAACTTTAAGTGGAATTTCCACCATCCGAGCTTATGGTGATGAGAGACGATTTGTTAGAGATAACCTTTCAAAGATAGACAACCACCATCGTCCTTTCTTCTATCTGTGGGTTTGCAATCGCTGGCTTAGTTTCAGAGTTGATATCGTCGGAGCATTGGTCTCGTTTTTTGCTGGAGCCTTTGT
>Ga0307510_10005256_pt1 | contig 15389 bp, 6 predicted proteins | sample 12_EM_MG_FD_207224 | JGI IMG/M metagenome (GOLD analysis project Ga0307510, IMG submission 207224) | Populus trichocarpa ectomycorrhiza microbial communities from riparian zone in the Pacific Northwest, United States - 12_EM | ecosystem: Host-associated > Plants > Roots > Unclassified | place...
TGAAGGGCAGGGAATGAAAGAATGGTGGGTGCAGCAAAGGATAGGAAGCTACGAGTTGATCTTACCTGGCCATGCCTTCTTCATCAGGAAGTGTTTCATCATTGATTTCTGGCAAGTCATCTTCATCCAGAGCTAGGGCCTGCAGAACTGCATAGTGTCTCTGCAAACCTGTAAGAAAATGTATTGGAAATTGATGATGAGGAGAATCCAGCTAAGATTTAAAGAAAAAGAAAAATTATATGATTTCCTCATAGTTCACATAAATCAATGTCCTCCAATAATAGCATATATTACAGCAAACTAATATTATGCAATGTGCTATATCCATGATGCATGAAAATTGTGATCCACATGAATTGAGATTTTATAACTTTATATGTTCAATCAACCCAAACATTGATATTCTTTTTATTTTCTTGCACTATAATTCAGGATCTCTCATTATAAAAGCGCTAACTTCAATCAAGGCGTTGCTTAGGCAGAGACCACACTTCATAAATGCATGCTATATATTAAAAAATTGGAACTGAGATACAGATTGACCAGTAAGAAAATTTTACTACACCTAAAATAACATGCACTATATTTCATCATTTGCAGAGTAGATTTGACAAAATATAAGAGAGCATAAAAGTTCTTCCTAGTTCAAATCCAGAATCCATGGGTGTATGCGCGCTTCTGAACATTTCAAAAACTTTATTGACTATTACATGCTTAATATATTAAACAGTACTAATTCTAATCCTAGCAGAAATCCAACTTTTACTCCCAGTACGAGTAAAGGTTAAAACCAATCATCTTTTTTCATTGCCATCAATTTCCAATTCATAGTAAGAATCCAAATTAAAATCACTTTTTTCCTCAATAATAGCCATCAATTCGCACTATCCATGAATTCATATAAAAATTTCCATTAAACTTTTAAGGAAATCTATATCAACATCAGATAATAACTTTTATATGAATCACAGAAGCTAGTTCAATAAGTTAAATTTAAATGTGTTAATTTCAATAATAAAATAATTTTTTAACTTGAATAATACACATGAGGGTGCACATGCCAAAACCACTAGTTAGACTATAAAATAATATAAAAGTTTAGACAACAGCCAAGTGAAGAGGTTTTCAAAAATTTTCCCAATCATCTTAAGATTGCTTCTGGTATGGAATGAAAAATCTGAAGAAATGTTAAGGAGATAACATCTTAAATTTAAGGGTGAAGTGTTAAGGGTGAAGAAAGGTTTAAGAGATGATGTATTAAGAATGTTTGGTAGGAGTTGGAAATAATGAAAAGTAGTGGGTCCCAAAAAAAGAGAAATCAGATTTTAAATTAAATATAATAGCAAAAAATTAAATAACATATAGTTGCACTCCAAAATGGAAATAAAAGGAGAAGAAAGAATAGATTAGTGTTAAAATCTACAAAAGGGGAGGGAAGGACTCGAGATCCAAAATCCACCCCCCTAAAAAAATTTTCACCTCTCCCCCACAAGAGGATGAAATACATGGTTTGGATTTTTGGTCATATTTGCCCTTATGGTTTTGGTTTGATCATTGTTGGTTTTGTACTTGTAAATCTTGTTCACATATAGAAAATTAAACCAAAACCACGGGGGACAAATATGACCAAAAACCAAAACCAGAAGGGCAAACATGCAAGAATTGTAAGTGCAAGGGCAACAATTAAGTGCAAGGGCAACAATGACCAACTGGAACAATGGGAAAAATATGACCAAAAATCCAAAACACAAGGGCCAACCATGTATCTCATCCCCACAAGGTTAACATTTAAACCCATTTTGGGGTTAAATTAAACCTCCATGAAAATTTCCTTTTTCCCCTAATTTGTACCAAAAATAAGTAAAATGGGCCACACCAAATATATCCTTAGCATTTATAAGCACTCTTCAAGGTACGAAGTCTGAATAATCAAAGCCAGCTTACCAGGGTTAGCAAATTGGAATACAGAAAAATCTTTCAAGTCAATGCGTTTTATTAAAGCAGCAGCCTTTTTAATTTGTTCATCAGCAGCTCGAGGTGCCCCAGCATTTGTGTCTGAATGAATCTGCAGCAAGTCAACCATACCCTTGTTGCTAAGATTACTATATAATCCATTTTGAATCAACTTAAAATTGTACTTGCCTCTTCAACATGCCTGACATCATCAGAATAGGGAAGATATATCATGTGCATTCCAGGTGGCTCAACCTGACCACCAGCACTAATAATCTCATCCTGTTTTTCAAAGATATCAATAAGCAACATTAATGACACAGTAATTTTGAAATTAGACATAAAAACAACAGCAATTATGTTCACTGCATAATTAGTTCAAGATAACAATTTGTATCACATAAATCGCATTGTTTAAGGAACTTGGAAATCTAGTTCAACAGCATGGATTAAGCACTAGAAATTACTTTCTTTCATTACTCAACAAAAGCACAAGGCATGGTATTCAATTCAAAAAGATAGATTCAAATCCGGGAAGAGAGATCTAAAAATATTGGTAAGAAAAACAAAAGCACAGGGCATAGTATTCAATTACAAAAGCAGAAAATGACACAATTGCACACAATGACAGCATGAGGTAATTCAAATGCCTTAGTTTAAATGACCACAGAGGGGGACAACTACGTTAGAATATTATCGTATTCTCAAATGCAATTAGGAAAATAAAATAAAAATAAAACAAAGAAAACAAATAAGCAAAATGATAAATGTGTTAGACAAGTATTGGGAACCTAAGCTACTCTCTACCAATCAATCAGTTTACATTACAAGTTTATTTCATTACTCTTTACATTTGAGCAGAATTTAGTTGCAGGGTCCCCCACTTATTTAATGGAATAGGGTAGAAACTCAAAAGATAGACAAAAAAGAGAGTAATAATGACAAAATAATATAAGGATGAAGATGGCATATTGATGCCAAAATCAGACTTGTTCACCAATTATAAATTCATGCATGCAACAATCCAATGGTACTTTAAAAATGCAGTATTTTACTTGTGCAACAAGGGCAACCAATTGAGGACGAGATGAGCTTCCATAAAATGCAACTGCAAAACTGCAAAATTTTCAATGAATGAAGAAAGAAAAAAGAATTAAGAATAAATAAAAAGCATGACTAATTCAAGAGATAGGATAAAAAAAAATCAACTTTTGCAATTGATGAACAACACTTCTCTTGGGTTCCATAATTTATATTCCTGCTTTTCCATAACCAAAAAGAAAGTGGTGCTAAAGTTAGGAATCTTGATGCTCCTAGCCACATAAAGTGTAGGATACTAGCACCACAAAAATTAAAGCCATCACCTAGTTATGCTCCAACAGAATTTGGGACTGGAAGAAGAATTTGGAGATGGTTGTGCCCTTTGAAATCTTTATACAAGGTGGATGCACTAAAGTTTCAAGTCTAGACACAAAGACATGGTTACAAAACCAAGAGTTTGCCCATTGCATCATAGAACGGTCCCTATATTATGATTAAGGATATGGATAATAAATATGAATTTCTACAATCCCAGGCTTAAACAAAAATTGCCCAGGTACAACGGTAAAATGCTATTTGTATATACTACAATAAGGAGAAGGAAAGTATAAATAATAAATCTAAATAAATACTGACAGCGTCTATCATGAGTAGAAACTTATCTCATTACTAAATAATATAACATAGCAATACAAATGAGAGATATTATTACATTATATCTTATAAATATTTGGGTTCAAGTTCAAGGAATAATACTATAGTTCGCAAAATAAACACTGCTCACCGTTTAAGGTTTACCATGGATCTAAGCAGGGCAATGAAAATGCAAGTGCTACCAATTACTTCCTGCAACCAATAACCAGAAAAGAAAAAAGCGCTATTACATACCAGGGAAGAGATGATTTTAGGATATATGTAAAGCAAGATGGGACTGTTGAAACAAAGAAACTCAGAAAAAATCTGGAAATATAATCTTACAATCACCAAATATCTGAAGTGCATATATTTTTTGTTTAATAAGATAACTACTACTAGTTATAACATCCATCATAGCCACAAGAGAGAAGTATCGAGCTTTAATGGAGAGTGAAAAGGGAACAATTGAGTGGCTTGAAAGTATTAATTTTACTTCTCATTGAAGTTCAAAATTAAATAGATATTCTACCATTTCACTACCAGACTCTCAATTAACATGCTTTTATGTTGTAAGCAAGGCACAGGCAAATCTAGACAGACTCATAAGAGAACCATCAAAGCTCCCTGACCTTCAAAGGACCAAATAATAATAACATAAAATAACATTCACCAATATATTGAAGCATAGCTACCCACAAACACGTGCATACAATTAAGATTTTGAAGAGCATTCTAACATGATTCTTAAAATTATTCTTCATGCTCATCATAGAAATGACATTCTCAAAGACAAACTGTGGAGATGAGTAAATTCAAGCTATCAAGTTTAATCCACTTAACTAGATTTATATATCCTAAAGTAGAAACAATCAACAGTACGAATCATATTATGTCCTTTAGATGCAATTTTGTAGGTGAAGTGGATCAAAATATCATTCACTGCACACCCATGAAACCAAGATATTGCCAAATTGCCCAAATGTACTCTCTGTATGAGATAATGTGAAACTAAAAAAACTCCTAATGCATTCGATGATTACCTAATGCATTCTTAAAAAAATTTATTTCCATGAATGTGCCATCTTCTATATAGAATCCTATAACATTGCAATACCAACCTACGGAATCCATTTCTCTCCACTAACTGCAATTCCTAAAGGGAGATATAGAGAGTTGTAACCCAATCTAGGGGAAAACATTATTTAGCTGTGGCATTACATGGCCATTTATAGGCTTGAAGAAGCATGCTAAGTCATCAAAAAAAAGTTGTGATCTATAAACCAAAGCAGAACAGGCAGCATGAACTTTATGAAAATACCCAAATACTGTTCAAGGAAAAGAATTAAGGAACCTTGTCACTAGGAAAAATAAATGTCGAAGGCCTCAAGTTGTGATAATCTTTCAAGCAACTTAAGGGCTTGAATCCAAGAAGATGAAGATGTCCCGTTGAAACTCTTTTTATCTCAGACAGCTCCTCGACAGACAACATGATATTGTCACTGAACCATAAATTGATTAATTAGGCAACAAATGCAAGTAGACAGCCGCCATAATTTATCAAATAACAAAAAAAAAATATTAAAGTTTTGGCATATACCAAAATCAGCATGCCAAAAAGGACGGTGTGAAAAATGTAAGGGCATGACAACTTTTAAGTTACAATATTAAATGATCTAACGGGAAATTTATTTACATCATATACTCCTAAGAAGAATTTAAAAGAAAATGAAAAGGGGAAAGCAAAAAAAAAAGATGCAGCAGGTTCTTGAATCAACTAAGAAAGAAAAATAAAAAAAGCATTACAAATAACATAATCGACAGAAGTGAAACATGCTTACTTTTTGTAAGGCTGATATCGTTTTGCAGGTTCTTGCATCAATGCACCAGTATCGGCACAGATAAAAGATCTCTCGGTCTGCACAATGTCAAAATACATGACCTGATTAAGATCTAATACTCACAAGGTGAATCCAAAATCTAAAACAAAAAGGAAATGATGGGAATAAATTAAAAGTCAATTACATATGATTAGAGCAAGTAAAGAAACTCCCCAGTTTGTATCTAATTAACTTGAAACTAATTCCTTTTTAAGAAATTTTATGGTGTGGATTAGGAAGCAATAAGTAAAATACCGGTAAGTTCAAGTATATAGCACCATATTCTGTTTTAGAATATCATTGAACAGAACATAACACCTCAAGAGAAAGCTAATGCATTATCTCCTTAACCTCCTTCAGTGCCAAACTGTGGAGAAAGTTCACGAAATCCCACAAGCTAGAGCCACAATGAGGGAAAAAGAATACTACATGAAATGCATCATGCCATAAGAAACAATCCAGATGCTGGAAAGTGCAGCACAAAATGATCAAGACTAATGATCTCAAATAGGCATAATTCACTTACATTGCACAAAATATGTGCAATGTAAATAAATGTAAGCATTAAACGAATAAACAAAATGAAACATGACAATCTGTTATTACCTTCAAAGGACGATTGCTGACAGAATCAAGCCACGTAATTGCCCCTAGGAAACAAAAGCACAAAAAAAATTTCATAAACTGCCTTATGTGATGACAACGATATTATGCAGAAGCCTCTATAACATAATGCAGCATAGAAGTTCGTAGTAATTGTACCTGGCAAAGTTGGACGAATCAAAGCATATGTATTCAGCTCAATTGACAATCCATTTGCAATTGACAATGTGATTCTTCTTACTATTCGCTTTGTAAACATTCGTTTTCTAAGCTGATCTTTCATATCTTGCAATCTGAGATTAGAACACAATGTGAGAGGATTTTATGAAATGAATAGTGCGCAAATACACATGAAATGCACGCAAATATAGATATTCAAACATCACTGTAGATCAATGAGTGTATTATAGCAGGATATACGCGCCAATGAGAATTATCATCTCAACAAAAAGCTCTGTTTTGAGGGTTCCCATGAGAGACTCTTGTATAGATGTTTGTTTTTGGGTTTACTGTGAGCAAAACAGGCCCCCACATATAGAGAATAACCATGTCAATATGTGGAAGATAACATAACTAGCAACTCTTAATCACAAGATGTACAGGTGTCTCCAACACAAGAGAGAGAGAGAGAGAGAGAGAGCTCATTTACATGCAGCTAGGTAGGTAACTCTTAACCATAAAATATTTTTATGGCCATCAGTTTAGAAAAGCACACACACTAGCATACACACATGCATACATACATTTAATATGTGTGTGCGCGCACGCAGCTATAAGCATAGGAGCATAACTGTTTGGTGCTCATTAACATTTTTGTGTGTGAGAGAGTGTTTTTCCTATTCCAGAAAAACTTGCACTATCATATGGAGCCCTTGTAACAGTATAGCCACTACTTGTGAAAGTTTTTATTGCCTCTGGAGCATTAGCATTTCCCATAGCTTTAAAATATGTAAGTCCCCAGAAGCCCAATTTCACAATTGCACTTATGCAATGTCAGACAGAAAAATGAAATAATCCTTGCAAGAGTACCACAAAAAAGAAAATGCATACTTTTGTCCTGCTGAAGGCATAAACTGAGCAAGTTCATCACCCTCCAACCCAATCAAATCCTGAAATATAGTGAATTCTCTATCAAATGTAAATCAACTTACCAGCCGGAGAAGTTAATAAAGAAATCAAATGGAGTAGATATGGAACAATGAAAAATCAACTGATGTAGGCAAGGACATACAGAATAGAAAAGTGAAACATTGAACTCCTCATCAGGTTGACTCAAGGGGAGAAGTTCAATTGAGATGCCAAGATCTTGTGCATCCTGAAAGGTAGCAATGGCATTCTTTAACAACGAAATTTGAAGTGAAAAATTGCATTCTCACAAAGGGTTGAATTTTGAAGATGTGCTAGTTATGTCAATGGAAATCTATACTTTAGCTCGCTGCAATGTTGTCCTGGTCATATCTGCTTTGGCTACACCCTTGATGCTCCCAAAAGGATCATCTTCGTTTGTAAATAAAAGAATCCGTTTATCAGCTGTTTTCGCAGATCTGAGATGGTTTCATCCCTTACATTAGGAAACTATGCATGGAAGATCTTAAAAAAGAAGATGAAAATATCACTTCAGCTTAGAAGACAATCAAAGCTATAACATCAAAGACAAAGAAAAATGTGTATTACCCTTTACGCAACAATGCTTGCGCTATCCAGAGAGCATTGTAAAGGGAATTCTCCCGAGACCCAGACACAATACCATACTGACTGCCAATGTCTTTCGTGAATGATTCTGCAAACAAATTAGATCAAAAGTCATTTGATATTTTTAATTTCACTAAAAAAAAAGGCTTTACAAAACATGAAGTAAGAAACTGCTCTCATTATTTCCATATTTACATACAAAGATCCTCAAAATTATTTTTTTCAAAAGTTAAAACATCTATGGAGATGATAAGTCGGGGATAATTATGACCATTCAAATTCAACCATCAGCTTCAACAAGCTATTAAGAATTAGAGAACTGAGCTCTCACAACTTTTGAAACCGGAAGATTCAAAGACCATGTAAGGAAAAACAAGATACCAGATAAAATAAAAGAGAGATGAAATCCAAAGCATGACTACTGGCTACAGCGTCATTTAGCTTTGACAGCGATAGTTGCCACACATTCTTCCAAGAGGAAAAGAAATATTATTAGATTCAATAATCATTGGTACCATGTCATCTGACAATTAACATTGGAAAGTAAACTAGGAATTAGTTAGAGGTTGTTGGAATTCCACAACTTTAGACATCAAAATGCAGATTCGACAAAGTCTTGCTCTGAAAGACAGACACTATGCTAGCAACGATTATGACAAAAGACTGGTGCATCGAACACAATCGATGTGATACAATTTCAGCACATAAAAATTTAACTACACAAAATATTAACATTTTTTTATGTTTAAAACAACAGCGGTCCAAAACAATGTAAGGTTAGATAAAGTTGAGTAACTTTATTTCAATGTTAAAAAAAAAACTGAAGGACCCAGTCTGCTATAACAAAATTCAACCCTTTGTGAGAAAAAATAAAGAGTTTAGACCAGAAATCAATAAATCTGTACCAAAGCACGTAGAATATGCTGTCGAGACTTACCCTCTATGCAATCAAAATCTTTGATAAGCCTTGCAGTTGGCCTGTCTAGATACTCTCTCTCCGCAACATTGAATACAAAAGCACCATTTAGATCCTGCAAATTCTTCTTCTCCCTCTGCAATGATTATCAAATAATGGTGAACTAAATATGCTAACAACTTCCATCATAGCTAGCATGTGATCCTAAAAGAAGACAAGTATACAACCAAGTAACTTTGTCAAATCACATGCCACCATAAATACCAAACTAACCCCAAGAAAAGGATAAACTACAACTATGGAATTGCAAAATGTATTGTTTCTTCATCTACTTACACCCTTTTTTGTGTTGGCTATTAAAGCCAAAAACAAATAAAAAGACTTACAGTGTTAAAGAAGCAGATTGCAACTTCATCATACGATCTATTAATTATTTGGGTCTTCAATGACTGCGCAATACAACTGATAGCTATGTGGAAATGAGTTTCTTCCTTTCCGTCCTCCTGCAATACCACCAAAATCAAGAAAAAAAAAAAAACATGTTCACAGCCACAAAACAGCAGCATTTCTTATGCAAAGTCTATTATTAATTACAAATAAATCATTTGGATGAAGTAAATGGAAAAGAAATTAACGAAATCTGCTATTATGCAATGCTACATGCTAGTGTTTAGAATTGTGGCTTCGGTTACTTTTTTAAATCGTTTGGAAATCCATTAAAAAAATATTTTTAAAAAAAATTATTTTTGACATTAACATATAAAGGATACAAAATCATTAAAAAAAAAATTAAAAAAAAATTAAAAACACTTTTTTGAGGCAAAAACAAAGACACTCTGATACAAAAGAAACAGGAAGGAGAGAGAGAGAGAGAGAGAGAGAGAGAGAGAGAGAGAATATACTGACAGAAGGGCAAGTAGATGAGAACATTTTGGGGGAAGCATCGACAAGGTAGACCACGAATTCTTTCGACGATTCTCTTTGCTGCAGAATGTAGTTTAGCAAAATTAGTGTTTCATTTTTTGGGAAAAATAAATAAGTAAAAGTGACAAGAAGTAAGGACCTGACCTGATAGAATTCGCTATCGGGATCGTCTTCGTCGTCTTTAAAGATGTCATCAGGGTCCAACTCCATTTCTTTCTTTCTTTGTTGATGTTTGGGAAAGAAAAGAGAAAACAGAGAGATCACTCGGGGGGTTTGTTTTAGGTTTCTCTGTGCACTCACCCTCCCTCCTAATTTCTTAAATATTCGAAATTCGAAGAGGTCAGTGAAGAGTACTCGGTACTCTTTGTGCTTTTTTTTTTTAATCGAAAAGTAAAATAGCGCCTAGCAAACTCTGCGCCTGCACCGGTGGGCCTGAGAGAGGAGACTTAAACTGGGTTTGGCCCGTATGTTTTGTTTGGAAAAACTGTGTTTTAAAAAAATTTAAAAATAATTTTTTTATATTTTTAAATTGTTTTTATATATAAATATCAAAAATTATTTTAATAAAATAAAAATATTATTTTAATATATTTCTAAACAAAAAAAATTAAAAAAAATATTATTACTACACTCTCAAATACTCTTAGAAGTAAGATCTTTCTTTTCGTGGTTGTTTCATGTTTTATTTGTAACCAAGAAAGATAACTTGAATTTAATTAAACAAATTTTAATTTAATTGGTAATTTGTGGAATTATTATGTTTAAAATAAACCATTAAATTACATAATTTAATTCAATTTTAATACTCAAAATATTTATTAATTTAATTCAATTTTATTATTTGAAATATTTATAGAAATTACCTGCCTTGACTATTTTTCTCTTCATTAAAGAAAACAACATTTTTACATATTATAAATACAACTTTCAAATTAATCTTTAAGAAAATACATTCCAGCTTCACTTATGCGACAGTTCTAAATGCTTCTGCTCATAGCTACCATTAGTTTTAGGAAGCAAATACATGCTCAAATTATCAAACTATAATTGCAATCAGATATGTGTGTGTGTGTATACAACATTCTTGTTGTTATCAAGCAAAGTTAATTGTGGTTTGAAAAATATTAATTGCGTCTACATTTTATTCTTCGTCTATGATTGAATATTCATTTACATAATCTTGATTCATTCATGTCACATCTACTCTTATAAGAATTATTATTATCATCTACAACTTCATGCACGTTGCTAGAACTAAAAATTGACTCAGTCATCCTCTCTAGCATGGTCTTGTAAAGAACATATGGTTCTTTATACGCAAACCAACACAAGTGTTTCTCCATGAACATTTTTTGTAGAAGATGCATCGTATAATATCTGGATCGATAAACTTTTTATTTTTATACCTATTACATGTACACATAATACCTCCTCCACTAATATTTTTTGGATTAGATAGTGAAATAATTAATAAAACCCTCAATCCCATTACAATAATCCATCTTGCGCAACTCTTCAGGTGAAACTCAATACATCCAAGAAGGATCATCCATTACTTATATCAAACTTATATAAAATATTAATGACAACATATATTAATTAATTATGTGAACTAAATAAATTAGTTGTCATTGATTTAACTCAAATTTATTCAATTTGTTATAATAGTACCCTTAATCATTATCAATTTCCTACAAAGATTCAAATTCCTTTATATTTACCAAAATTTTCAACTTAACAATAAAATTGATAAAATATGAAACATACTCATTAAATAAGTCATTATTTATTTATTTACAAAACACCTAAATCACAAAATCAAAATCAATTTCATCAGATTACAAACAAATATAATTTTTTAAAATCTCAAATAAACCTTGACATGTACAAATCATGCATTCATATAATAAATCTCTATGGAGAAAAGCTATAGAATAAGTAAACACACATACAAATTACATATACTACACCAAAATGCCAAGAAAATTAACATTTAAAAAATGGGTTAAAATAAAAAATAAATAGTTTTGCTTATTTGATGTCAGAAATCTTCAAAAGAAATTAAATCAGAACAGGAATACTAATAGACTTAGTGTTGGGGTCGCCAGATTTATGATGATGAGAATTTGATTTGTGGTAAAATAAAGGGGTTGCTTTTTTTTACAAAGAAAAATAGAAGAAGAAAAAAAATGGGGGAGGGAGAGCGGGGATGTTAATCGTCAAGTTATAACTTAAATATTACCTACGAATTTACTGAAGAATATTAGCGACAAGTTTATTTTGTCGATAATATCGTTTATAACAATGACATGTTATTTTTTCTTCTTTTCTTTTTATTCCTTCATTTCCCATTGTAATTCTCTCAGTATACACTAATGAAAAATTTTCATCAATATGTACCGATAGACATAAAGAAAAAATATTTCATAGGTAAATTTCATTGTAATTTACCAATGAGTTTTTTCTCATTAGTATTTTCATTTGTATTTGATAATTTTCTAGTAGTGAAAAAAAATAAAAAATCAAGCTGGCCACCAATCATGTTGATGGAAAAGAATCCGATGAATTCAAATTTCCAACTGCAACATTTGAGACATGTCTCATGAGATCATGGGTCAACATTATAAAATTGACATATCAAGTATCAAAAACATTTGTCATCCTTAATTCTTACAACATCTTACAATGAAACAAGAAATTTCAACATCAAACTTAGTTTTTAATAATCGCATAAATCTCACCTCTTGATTTATAATAATTTTGATAGTTTTAATTAATCAACAACCAAACTTTTCATGCATAACTTTAATCGAGCCAATAACATATCACCAACTCATCTCTATAGTCAACCAGGTTCATATTGACATGCAAAAAAGTTCTTATATAATTAAGATAACCTATAAGACAATAAACCACATCTAGGAGATTAGTTCCTTCGATTCTTGATTTATTTATTGCTACAAATATTTTTTCCTCCTTCCAAAGATAATTGTTTGTGTTTAGAATGGCTTATGCAATTTTTTTCATTGTACTAGTTAGTTCTCTTAAATCTCAAGGATAATCATTTGTAATTGATACTTCTTATTTTAAGGAGGATGCTATTGAGAAGAATGGAGTAGATGATAATGGATCTTGGGTTCTTAGCTTTGATGTAACCCTTTCATAATAATAAAAAAATGAAAGTTCTCTAAATTAATCTTTTTATTTGTTATTCAATGTCATCAATATCCACCTCCCTCTTTTCTCTTTCTTATCTTTGAACATTCTCTATAGTATTCTTTCTTGAGCTAAATTGATATATCTTTCTCATGTTTCTTTGAGGATATCCAAGTGATGAAAAAGTTTTTCTCGAATAAACCTTAATTTCAGATGAGCCTTGCAATAAAAAATATTAAACGCATTAAAACAATTGTAATTAACAATTACATAAAAATAATTATGGTAAGTGAATTAAAATACTCATACCTCAACAAAGACTTCCATACCTCCACTAGCGCCTTAAATTTTTCAGTAGTGTCATTCCATCTAATTTTACTTTTGCATTCAATTTCTTTCGCTAAGATAATTTGATCAAGAGTTTTAAAATGATAAGGGCATTTTGAGTTGATAAATTAATTTATTAAGATTATAAATGTATTTATTAGTTATTTTTAGGTGAAAATAAATTGCAAATGGTATTTTGGGTAAAAGATATCCCAGCTCGATTTTCAAACCACCCTTTTAATGACAAAAAATTGAGCTTGTAAATGGTGCATCATGCAAAAATAAAATAAAAAGGTAGACAACATGTTGTCAACCCCTTAAAAAAAGGCTATGAGCATAGGGTTATGAGTGCATCATGCCTTCTTTATATTTTCTATGTGCCCAGCCCTATCCACTTTCTATTTCTTTTTTTATTTTTTTAATGTTTTTAAAATACACTATTAAAAAAAAAGGCTTGGCATGATATTTCAATTATTATTCAATTTTTCATGGTTCTTAAATAATATTATAGATTTTTATATGAATATTAAAAATTTGTTTCTAATTATTATGTAGTTGATATGGAAAAGAAAAATAACTCATGAATATTCCCAGAAAAAATAGTTTTTAAATTTTCTAAATATATTTTTGAGATGATTTTATAACATTTATAAATTATTTTTTACTTTCAACTTACAAAATATGACATTATGTTAATATTTTTTAAAACTTGCTTTTACTATCATAATAGGTTTTTTTTATAGAAAAGAGTTAATACAGTTAAAAAATATCCTTTCATTAGAACATTTCATCACAATCATATAAGTTGTCTTTTTTATGTCTTTCATCTCAAAGTTGTAAAAGAGTAATTTATTGGTCTCTTTTAGTAAATCAGAAACATTAGTTACAAGGTCAATATTTTTTTAAATCCAAAGAAAATAATAATATCAATACACTTGAGATACCATTATCTGGAAGCTTATTTAAGTTTATATATTGATTTCTTAAGCTTACACACTATGAGATTCTTTCCTTCGACTAAAAATCTATAGGTTAATCCATATAGACTTTTTTTAAAAAAAACTACCATTTATAACAACAATTTTCTTAACATCCATGTAATGTAACTCTAAGTTATAATAAGTTATCAAAACACAATAATCTTAAATGAGTTATATATATATATATATATATATATATATATATATATATATATATATATATAAACTAGTGAAAAGGTCTTTTATAATCAATGCCATCTTTTTGAGTAAAATAATGGGTAAAAAGCATAGCCTTGTATAGATCAATGTTGTCATTTAAGTCTCGTTTAATTCTAAAGTACTGTCAACATCTGATTTTTTTGCAACCTTCAAATATTTCAACAAGGTCTCAAAATTTATTTTGTTACATAAATTTTAATTCATTTTTCATTACATCTACCCATTATCAGAATTACTATTATTAGTGGCATGTGAAAATGAAACCAAATCATCATTAATTCTTTAGTTAAATTTTGACTCTTATAGATATACCACATAATTATTTGAAATAACATACTTTTCTATCTTTGAGACCTTTTTAATACTATTTCTTATGGTTCATCTATTATAGGTTTATTAATAATGTCTTTATTATAGAATGTATAATCTTTCAATTGTTGTTCTTAGTAATTATTACACTATTCAACAATTAGAGGAGAAATGACTTTAAAAGATGTATAAAACTTGTTCCTTAACTTCTTGAATTTTCATATTGCATGTTTTTTCACTTTTACTAGCTTTATTATTTTCAATAAACCTAACATTTTGAGATTCAATAATTCTTGTGTTATGGCTACAATAATAAAATTTATACCTTTTAGATTTTTCTAAATAGCTAATGAAGAAATCATTAGTTATTCTTGAATTTTTTTTTTCAAGTGGATTATAAATTTGTACTTATGTCGAGCAACCTTAAACTAGGTTTCCCATCAATTCACAATTCATAAAAGTGCTTTTAGAATTGTCTTACTAGTAATCTTATTTAATAAATATATGAAAGTACCTTATTTAATAAATATATGAAAGTTTATAATGTATATATTCATAATGATATTGGTAAAGATGAATGACTTAACATACTTCTAACCATATTTAATAAGTATAGAACTCAAGGCAGTTGTTTGCCATGTAATAATGGTTTAATATACTTTTAACAAAGACTTTAATTTCCAAGCACTTTTGCCTGTAAAAAAAGGTTACGTGACTAAAAGAAAGAGGAGAGAATTCAAAACTATTTTTTTTCTA
>Ga0307510_10005257_pt1 | contig 15388 bp, 7 predicted proteins | sample 12_EM_MG_FD_207224 | JGI IMG/M metagenome (GOLD analysis project Ga0307510, IMG submission 207224) | Populus trichocarpa ectomycorrhiza microbial communities from riparian zone in the Pacific Northwest, United States - 12_EM | ecosystem: Host-associated > Plants > Roots > Unclassified | place...
CTGCTTGCCGGGGGTTACCCCGCGAATAGCGCACCGAACCATGGATAAAAGGCCCCTCCCCCCATCTCCATATTCTTTCCCACTTCTCCCTCAGGAACAACCATAACAACGATAACTATACAAGACTACGACCTACAAGAACAAAACGAAAGCACTTTTTCAGAAACATTTCCAAAGAGCAGCCATCAACATGCCTTCCTATATTGTGCTTCTCACCCCCCCCCCGCTAGATCCGCCTCCTACTAACTTAGCCGCCGGTGTTGATAGATAACTATGAAGCCCCAAACCACCGATTCAGAACTGTTAAGGATCAAGGATGACATTGTGGATCAAAAGGGGGAGATCACCCACGATTTTCCGCTAATCAGAGGGTTCGCGTACGTAGCCTCCCCTGCCATCCACAGAGCCAACTGACTAATTAATTTTGTTTTATAGATGCAAGATCCCAGCAGAGCACTATTCCACCCTGGCGGCTCATCCGCATGTGCAGAGGGTGGAGCTTGATGGGGTCGTTACTACTCAGTAGCGGTAATCTGTAAGTAGATTATTATTGAGGCGGTTGGCATCCATGCGTGTTCTCCGGCCTCGCTCCGCGAACGTATTGATTTGTTGGGCTAATATGGGCTACGGGCAGCAGGTACGCTTTTTGGTCAAGGCATTATATGAAAGGACACACTTTCTACTCCAGATGGAGAGCTAGTCATCCGCATGTGCGCCATAATGTGGTGGCTGATATGGAGTGGTTACTTACCACTCGGTAGGGGTTGATTATTTCATTTATATTTTGTATTCTATTCTGTTTGATTTTCCTCTCTTGTCTTTTGCTCTGTACGAGTACTGTGCTGTTTGCGGCAGCAAGTAATGGAGGCTTTGGATTGGAGCAGGGAGAGAGAATGGGTGGAACTGCGATGGAGTGGGTGATTGATCTTGCTAGGTCTAAAATAAAGAAGAGTTTGTGTTTGTTGAATTGAGCGCTGATAGTCGTGATGCTGCAAAGTGGGGTTGAAGAGGAGGGGTACTCGTAATTTTCTGACGTTTGCAAACACGACCGCTATTGCATACCGCAAAAATCTTGAGGCTCCGGGCAGCTTTTCGCCCATATGCAATAGCAGTTGTGTTTGCAAACGTCAGAAAATTACGAGTACTGTCTCCACCGTACCAACAACGGGACTAGGCTGGTGGCGAACAGGGTCAAATACTACCGGTAGCAATTTTTTGTAACCCTAGCCTTGATGTTTTGCTTTTTTGCCCAGCGAAGAATGTGTTATCATATCATTAGCGTTGTTGGCACCAAGTCGCCAGAGTTTGTGCCATGGCACAACCCCTCAAATCGATGTGCCCGGCACGGCACTATATAGTGCCCAAGCAATACCGTACATGTACAAATAAAATGACTTTTTAAGAAGAAAAAACAAAGAAACAATCTACAAGCCCAATTAATATTGAATATCCCCCATTCCCCATCCTTCTGAGTTCTCACTGTGCTGAAGAACATGAACATTTGCTTCCTCAATAACAGAAACCAGCCTACAATAATTGAATCGTGTCAGGTAGTGCCATCAGCTAATCTCACTATACTCCGGCATTTCGTTGTTCCGTGCCGGGCACATTGGCATGGCACAAGGCACTTCAAGTGCTAATGCTAACAACGCTACATATCATACTTCGCTGCGTACCGAGATATACGGTGTTGCGAAACGCCCTATGGGAACCATACTGACAGCAACCTAAGACCACCGACTCGAGTAGGGTAGTAGTTGAGAAGAGGGGAGAGAAAAGAACGAAAAGGTGGAGAGGTAGTCATAAAAAAGCTAGCCCATCAAACTTTGTTTTCTGTTGTTGTGTGGCGTTTCGCAACGCTGTAAATCTCGGTATGCTGTCATGTGTGTTGCGGTATCCCTTTTCGTCACCCGCCTAGTTTCATCGCGGGTGGGGTTAGGGCCGTAGCGTATCTGATGGGGGGGAAGTGGTTGATTTGAATTCGTGGGAGGCGCAAAAAGCTATTGCTCCGACTCGGATTTGAACCGAGGATCTCCACATTACTAGTGTGGCGCCTTACCAACTTGGCCACCAGAGCATGAGCGGAAAGCTGGGAGGATTGGATCACTTTGTGAGTACGAAAGAGAACGGAGTCAGGAGGCCAACGCAGCAAGAGCGGAAACCTCACCCCTAGACCGCAAAGTGACGAACCGACTAGGAAAATTCCGCTAGGTTTAGGGCGCGTCCGGTTGCCATCTCAAACCTTCCTTTTGGCACTGATTATAGAGGTTTGTATCAAATGTTGATTTTGTTTTCGGGTGGTAAATTATGTCTTGTTGACGCTGTACTAGTACTACGAGCTCACTAAGTACTCGGGCGCAAATTAAAGATCCGGGATAAGTGACATCGATATCTATGTTGCAGCCATATGTTTTGTTTGTCACTTCTTCCGGATCTTTAATTTGCGCCCGAGTAGGGATGCCCAGGTCTCCAAGCTTCCAAGTTACTTCTAGGAAAAGCTTTTCTATTTTATCGAAATTACCATTATTTTACCTCCATTATTGTGAATGGGGCATAGCACTATAATCCATCTGAGTATGAGCGGATTGTTACCTAAAAGTGCTGGCGGAGATGTTTTAGCACAGCTAATTTAGGTTAACCCATCAAATAATCCTGTCTTGTACTCGGAGGTGGAAGTAAAAATCGAGCATGACAAGATAGGACCTGAACCTTGGGAATCTCACAAATTAGGAATTAGAAGAAATAGGGGGCGACTAGGAGGTTAAAACCTAGAGCCTTCAGCCTTCATACGTTTGCAGAAAAATTGTGCAGACCTTAGTGCTCGAGTACCTCGAATAGTATGCACAAACTACTCGTGCTTCTCAGCCAAGATTTGCCTTCCCCATTTGTCATAGTAAGATTTGCAAGGATTCTTGTGCCAAAGAGGAATAGTGTATATATGGTGCATGACTAGTGTGCACGCTAGCATCCGGAAGATTGAGATTGCGTGCACACTTTCAGAGTTGATATGGTGAGTAGCAGTTAGCCTGGATCGTCCAAGAATCCGCTATAATAGATAATTAGGAGCCGCACTAGTTATGCACGACTTTGCACGCTATACCTCTTTGGAAGAAAGATCCTTGCAAACCCACTAGGACAAATGGGGAAGGCAAATCTTGGCTGAGAAGCACGAGTACTTAATACACATATCACCAGTGATGTGCTAGGTTACGTCTGCCAAGTCTTAGTCCGGGTTCTTCTTTCCCTGAGTTTGCCGATCTCTTCTGTTATTCTGGCTAGATCAATGCCTTTCCGCAAAGCAGGGTTCTTTGCATACTCGATTTTTACTTCCATATCCGAGTACGAAAACATCCCCCCTGTGCCTTGTACTCGAGTACTTGCGTGGTATCTACGCTATTCTGAGATAGTTGTTACTAACGACGGGTCTGATTTGACCAGTCAATGCGGTATCATATTAGTTACCGGTAGGTTTGGAATTAGTGGGATATAACAGTAAATTCTGACCACAAGTACGCTAAGCCTGTCCTGGATCGATTTGAGCTTGAACTATTCGCCGAGAATTTCCTGACTTGCTAAGGGTGCTGGGTCATTTGAGTAAATGTCGGAGTTTCTGACCAAACTTGGCTGACTGTGGCCATATCCGGGCTGAGCGTGCTTGGGGTCCGAATTTTTACCGTTTCACACCTCCCAAGGGATGGTGTGCTAGGCTGTGGGGTGAATTAAGTTACAGGCCTGTTCGGCGCGGGTGTGGTTGACGTGGGGTTGTTTGTCGAGACTGGGCCTGCTTGAAACTAGAATAATTGGCCTTCACGCTAGTCGTCCAGAATTCTATCTCTGAATTAAGGGGAGAGAACACAGCGAGGAAACTGTCCTTCAGCACTCCGCTAAGATAAATAAAAGGAAATCTACACCCGGCCTTGCCAGGAGAGGCAACTCCAATTATTCCAGCTTTTTACTGTCTTTGTTTCTCACTTCTAACAGGTTGCCGCCGAGTGATACCTTATGAGCCCTCTTGGGGAAGGCATGCTCAAGCTACATCAAGGCTGGGCTCCGGCCATCTAAGGTGGCAGCATTATAGAGCTCGCTGATGGGGTTTCGGTATTGATGGACTTCCCTTCCCCTGAGTATAGAAAAATAGGGCGGATAGCACGAGCTTGATTTAATTGTTGGAAATATCGCTGGATGCAAGAAGATATTCGTATCGGGACTGAGTGTAAAAGAACTACTAGAGAAAGATTAGAAAGAGAAAAGCTAAGACGATAGACAAGTAAGCAAAATAATACTAGGTAACTTCGGTAATCACGGTAGCATAGAACAAGTACGATAAGTTTTGTGGCCGCTACGTAATCACTTTTCCCACATTAATATTCGGTGGCGCAGAACTAGGTATGATATGTTGTCCGGAACCTAAACGAACCTCTAAAAGCCCAAATTAAATACGTCAACTTATGAGGAAAGAAGCTCCAGGTAGAGTCATCCTCTATGATCCTCCATGATCTAGAACCCTAAAATCCCATGCTTGATGCCTTAGGCCAACCAGCATAAAAGACCAAACGAACCGAACCAACTACGCTATGCCGAAGGTAGAAAGTGTGGAAGGCACAACAAACTAAATTAAACACCCAATGTCTGATGCTCAATAGTAACAGGCAACTAATGAAACCAAATCAGCATCCATATCCTATAAGTACTAGCATAGGTTGTAAAAACAATCCGCCATCATACCTACATGCTCTATAACAGAATGCCCTATAGGCAATTCAACGATCACCCGCAGGATTAACGTGACAGTTAACTCAAAATGCCATGGCAAAACCTGCCTGGCATTTCTAAAAACCGGAAAATCCGTTTTTAGGATGATTCAATTCTCTATAAACGTACCTTGAGTTGCTAGCTATTATAGATATATATCCCTTGGTCTGCCTTTAGCTGGCATCTCCACTGGTAGTCTGGTTCATCATGTTCTCTCATTTAGGGCACTTTATGACGGCGATCCCACTCACACCCCTGGGACATTTAGCCATTTCTTTAGGTTTCGCTTGCCCGTAAGGGTTTATGATGGCGGCCGAAGCGGCCCAGGGCACGACGCCTTCTCTGGAATTACCATATGATATCATATCATAAATGGACGGTGAGAGACCTGAAAAAAATATCGGTGTGGGATGTGTGGCTTAGGGCGGAACATTGGGTACGCATCATTAGAGAATATCTTGTGTGTTCCTTGTGAATACTATCACAATTTCTTAACTGAATAAATCCCCATCGCTCCTGTTGTGCAAGGCCCTTGTGATTTGCCTCAGGAGCAGGAACCCCAACGAGAGAAACACGGACCCCACCCGTGACTGTGGCAGCCTCGTATATAGCGGTAGAGCCTCGATAATCTTGAGTAGGAAAGCCTTGTATACAGTAACTTGGGCCTCACAATATTATTACTGCAGATGATCGCGATTTCCACCAAAGATTGTTTTTATGGAGTTGGCCACCTAGGCTGCTATAGTGTACTAGAATGCATACCGTATTGTAGATCTAATTTAGCTTCTTGTGCTAATGGGGTTTGAGAGTTTTCATGGATGGCCGCTTATATAGTAAACAAGTATGGGTACTCATAGTGCGAAGTTCATACAATAAACTAGGTCCTAAAAACCAGTGTGTGATGCCTCACCTTACACCGCCGATGCTCATACGAGTACTAGTACCGCAGCCGTGGGAATGCCATTGGTTTCACATCTTGCGGGCGGGTGGCCTAACTGGATTTTCCTTCGGTACCATGTACTCGTACTCGAGTGGTCATGTCTGCAACGCTGCTGTAACACCAGCACACCCCCTCTTTTATTAAACTGCTAGGAATATCGACCGACCATACTTAATAACTCCTCCTCTACAACAGTGCAAGTAGTAAACGCCGGAAGATGTCGCGATATACAGTCAGCGATAATAACAACTGCTTCAATACTAACCATGTGTGGAATAGCTACACCGTTGCCGATGATCGGTCTCAACTCCTAACCTGGCTGTCACCCCTGGAGCCCAAACTCCGGCACCAGGACATCCAAGAGCGCCGTGTCGACAATGTGGGAGAATGGCTCATGCAAACTGAAGAATTCAAAAGCTGGCATAACGGGGGTGGGGAAGGTGAATGTGATAATGCAGTCTTATTCTGCTATGGAGACCCTGGGGTCGGCAAGACGTTTATCAGGTACCAAGAATTATGCCGGAAAGAAGAGGGAGAGCCAGTGCTAACAAGTCACGATGTCAGTTCGCTGGTAGTGGACAGGTTATGCGATCAGACTAGAGGACAAAGTAGCGTGGTTACGTGTTTTTACTTTGACTTTGCAGCCCGAAAGGAGCAGTCTGCGACGAGTATGATGGGCTCTTTGCTGAAACAGATGGTTAGCGGGATGGAAGCGATCCCAGAGGAAATATCCCGGGCATTCCGAGAGCAGAAGAGAGCCATTGGTGGACGAGGACCGCGACTTCCAGATATCGTGAAGATGTTACAGGCCATCACGTCCTCGCTACGCACCTTTATATGCATTGACGCCCTTGATGAATGTGCGGTGGTGCATCGAGTCAAGATCCTTAATTCTCTGCAACAAATCCTCGAAAAGTCACCACACACACGAATATTCATCACAGGAAGACATCATGTTCGGGCCGAGATCGAAAAGCGTCTTGCTAGACGAGTGATAAGCGTATCCGTAGGCCCCAGCAAAGATGACATCATCGGATACCTCCGTGTTAAACTGGATGAGGACGAAACCCCGGAGGCGATGGACGAGAGTCTGGAATCAGATATTCTGGAGAAGATCCCCCAAAACATGTCGGAAATGTACGTAAGGGCAATAGCACTAGAAATCCTACCCGAAACTAGCTAACATATATGCATCTAGTTTTCTACTAGTTTCCTTGAATATCGACGCAATCTTACACGAATCGACACTCTATGGCAGACGAGAAAGGCTAAGCAAAATGGCGGATGGATCAGAGTTAGGTGGTGTTTATGGTTCGACAATTGAGCGGATAAAGGCACAAGAAGGGGATAAATCGAGACTCGGAATGGCAGCGTTGATGTGGATCAGCCACACGGAACGGCCGCTAAAAGCAGATGAGCTCTGCCACGCACTAGCAGTCCGGCTAGGCTCCACGGATTTCAATACCGACAACGTCCCTTCAATCTCGACATTGGTCAGCTGCTGCCAAGGGCTTATCACTGTGGATAAGGGGGCATCAACTGTGCGATTGATCCACTTTACTCTTCAGGAATATCTTTCTTCTCATCTCGATATATTCAATAGACCTCACTCGGCGATGGCTGAAATCTGTTTGACCTATCTGAATTCCCAACAGGTCAAAGCCCTCCCGAACGTCCCTTCCACCGACACCCAGAGCACCCCATTTCTAGGATATTGTTCAGTATATTGGGGGGTCCATGCGAAAAAGGAGCTCTCAGACTGTGCGAGGCTACTGGCCCTGGAGCTATTGAAGGGGCATTATAATCAGATATCGACCAAATTCCTCTTAGCACAAGTAAAGCTTCTCAAGTTCTTTGTCAAGCGCCTTGCTACTCTCTCTCCATTCAGCGGACTACACTGCGCATCGTTCTTCGGAATTGTTGAGGTTGTAACTGGTTTAATCGAGATGGGATATCGTGATATCGACGGGGGGGATTTTTCTGGCCGTACACCACTTGCATGGGCTGCTCATAATGGGCATGAGGAAGTGGCGAAAATTCTACTTGGACGGGAAGAGGTTAACCCTGACAAGCCGGATGTTGAAGGCCTGACACCGCTCTCGCTTGCCGCTTGGAACGGACACGAGCGGATGGTGGGGATCCTTCTCGGACGGGAAGAGGTCAATCCTGACAAACCAGGTAATTACGGCAGGACGCCACTCTCCTATGCCGCTTCGGATGGACATGATGGAGTGGTGAAAATACTACTTGGGCGGAAAGAGGTCAACCCCAACAGGCCAAATAATGACGGCCGAACACCGCTCTCCTACGCCGCTTCGGATGGACATGAGGGAGTAGTGAAAATGTTACTTGGACGGGAAGAGGTCGACCCCGACAGGCCAGATACTTATGACCAAACACCCCTCTTGGATGCCGCTCGAAGTGGACATGAGGGAGTTGTGAAAATACTCCTCGGACGGGAAGAGGTCAACCCAGACAAGCCAGATAATTACGGCAGGACACCGCTCTCGTTTGCTGCTTCGTTTGGGTATGAGGAAGTGGTGAAAGTGCTCCTCGAAAGAGAAGAAGTCAAACCCGGCAAGTCAGATAATGACGGCCAAACACCGCTCTCGCTCGCTACTGAAGGTGGCCACAAAAGGGTGGAAGCGCTGCTACAGTCCAGGGGGTGGTAATCCTAACTATGGTTTAAAGCCAAGTAAACACTGCCTTGTGGAGATAACCGTCGCCTCTTCCATTTTGTGGCATGTTACTCATGACGATTGCCCTTGGACATCACCCTTTGTATATGGGGAAATCCCATGAGATGGGAGAGCAGATGTGTCATGCCCTCGTGTGCTGCTTTGGTCATTTGCTTTCATTGTTGGGCGAGGATTTATGGGTTTCTGTTTATTAAGCTCCGTAGAGTTTGTTTCGTGGCGCGGAAAGAGTTCTGCTGCTGCGAGAGGGCTAGGTTTATAGCTTGCAGCGCTCATCCTATCATATTTAGTTCTTCTCTACCTGTAAATTCTTGCTTGTGTGTCTCTTTTCCTTGCGCGTTTTCGTTTTTTTCCCTTTTCTCCCCATCCCCCCTGGGCGATGGATATACTCTATATAGTGTTCTTTAGACGGGGGAAAATGGCGTCCTATAGTGCAAGTATTCTTGAGGCAATTGTCAGCAACTTTACCCGTGTCAAGACCACACCTACGATAGAAGACTGGTTGCTATAAATTCTACGGCCTGGTGGGTCGCACCATACCATCCTTAGTGGACACCCTCTAGCCACCTTAAATCGAGGCGAGAGATGAGGGTGGAGGGGACATAGCAGAGTGGACTTTCATGTCTCTCATTTTACGGGGACCCTACAGTGGATGCCCTATCGAGTGATATACAATAACCATGAGCCGAACCTCACCTCAACCTTCCACAATTCCCGGGCTTTGGGGATTGTAATTGCGCTCTTGTATCCTTGGTAGTCACGAGTGACAGCCCGTGGCCACTAGCATCACCCACCTATGTCCACACTTATTTCTAGGCTCCACCTTCTTTCACTTCTCTTCTTCCCCTTTTCTTCTCCTCTCTCTTTAATATCTTTCTTGTCTTCTCTAGAAGCAATTCAAATTACTTGCTCACTCCGGTCTTCATTCTCCGCTTGCCCCCTTGTGACACTATCCAACATCTTGGTTACCGGTAGGTCACCACCTTCCGCTCGCCTCCTTGTGAGACAACCAACACCCGGGCTTAAACCACACCCCCTACAACTCTCAGATCCCAATATATCCTTCGTTAGAAACTATTACTATGAGTTTTCAATCCACTCTTCCGTAATCTACAGTAATATAGATCTGATACAAAATTATCCCTTCATATATTATCACTCGGGATTAATCTCAATCACGATCAACTTTCAACAATACCGGAGCGTCAATATCTCAGATCGCGCGCCCCTCCATTTTTGCTAGCTTGGGGGCTGGCTTGCGAGTGCTTATGAGCAAGGACAAAAGCCCCAGCTCTAGAGGAAGTAAAGCATTAGTCAGTCCTTCCAATGGGTACAGCCTGATTGGGGTAGCCTAGTGGTTCGTTAAAGCGTCAGGTTCGCTGCACTGGGTTGGAATTGGACAAGCCCGGGCCTCACGGTGAAAACCCCTCAATATTTATTTTATGATAACTTTTTCTTTCTTTTTTCCCCTTTTGAAATTGATACCTATGTTCTATCTCGGCACACAAGATTTTTGCTTGCCCGAGGGGATATCCTGTTCTCATGGGGTATCTATCACACCTGGAAAAGCAGCGCACTTTCCCTGTAGGATGTTCGACCGAGCAAGTTAAATTTGGCTTATCCTATTTGCTAATTACAGGCAGGTATGGTTCCTGTCGTATACACAACAATTCGATTGATGCAGCAGGGGGGCCTTGTGATAAGGTTCTGGGTGGGGGTGTTCGACTGGTTTTCAATTCCCACTCATCATAATATGATCGAAGATATTTTCGGAAATTTTGACATGAGTGGGGGAATGTTTGGCACACCATGATTTAAGCCGTTCGCTATCTCAAATTGTGATTTAGGCCCAGGTCGCAATTTGAAATATTCATGGTGCTTTGCCGGGTAGCTGTTTCAAATCATGATCTGGGAATATTTTGTATGATAATTCGCGTGAATATTTGGGGCCACGAAATTTTGCCTCGTACCCTTAAGTATTTTGTTAGTAAATCCTAGTGAGCTCTGAGGTTTTCTCATAGTTACCCCCAAATTATGATTTGGAAATAATGATTTTAAATCAGGGCTATCTCGATTCACTGTGTGCCAAACAAGCCCTAACTCTCTTATTTAACCTGATGTTGACCTATGATATCAAGTATGATACGGTAAAAACTCGAATAGAAGAAAAATGGGCTAGGACGTTGTAGTTGCCTCTCCTAGTAAGGGGTGGTGTATATTTCTTTTGATTTGTCTCAACAGGCTGAGTTTGCTGTGTTTTCCCCTCGCGTAGCTGAGAAAGGAAGTTCCAACGTCGTAGCACATTTTTCTTCTATTCGAGTTTTACGGTAATCCATTTGACCATCTGCAGCTAATCACCTTCCATCTACTATACTCTGATACTATGAGTCTTATTCTCCGTGAGTAGCTGCTACAGTATATCCAATTTGTAGCTTATCTAGTCAGATGTTCTTCGCTATCATATCAAATTGGTCATATGACGAATAAGGCGGATGAAAGACATGAAAGTCACTCCGCTATGCCCCCTCCCCCACCCATACAAACCTTTATCTAGGGTAGCTAGTAGGTAGCCACTAAGGATGACATGACGCGACCTATTAAGCAGCATCATTTATAGTAACCAGTCTTCCATTGGAGGTAGAGTCTTTATACCGATATAGTTGTTGCCAATCGCCTCAGGATTCCTCGCACTAACTTATCGTACACCACTTTCCTCCGCCCAAAAAAGACACCATATTATATAGTCTATTTATTATCTAGAGGGAAGGGGAAGGAAAGGAAAGGAAGGGGGAAAGTATAGCAGGAAAAAAAGACATACAGGCAAGAATTTACAAAGAAAAAGTTAAGTATAACGGGATGAGAGCTGCAAGCAATAAGCCCAACCCTCTCACAACACCAAAACTCTTTCCGCCCCAGGAAACCAACTCTACGGGAATTTGTAATTCGAAGTTCCAACATCCTCACCCAATAACGAACCCAAAAGACCAAAACGGCGTATAACACATATCTATATTCCTGTCTCTGGGTTTCCCCCCCACCTCTACAAAGGGTGGTGACAGGGGGCAATCACTCCGAGCATAAGTAATACGCTCCAAAAGGGAAGAGGCGACGGCCATTGCCGCCAGACGGCGCCCCCTGGGCTTAAGAAGTACTGGGGGTTACCACCTTGCGAGACTCTAGCAGCGCTTCCACCCTCTTGTGGCCACCCCCAGCAGCGAGCTGGAGCGGTGTTTGGCCATCATTATCCGGCTTATCGGGATTGACCTCTTCCCGTCCGAGCAGTATTTTCACCACTCCCTCATGTCCAAACCAAGCGGCAAACGAGAGCGGTGTCCTGCCGTAACTATCTGGCTTGTCTGGGTTGACCTCTTCCAGTCCGAGGAGTATTTTCACAATTCCCTCATGCCCACTTCGAGCGGCATCCAAGAGCGGTGTTCGACCGTAATTGCTTGGTTTGTCGGGGTTGACCTCTTTCCGTCCAAGTAATAGTTTCACTACTCCCTCACGTCCATCCGAAGCGGCATAAGAGAGCGGTGTTCGGCCGTCATTATTTGGCCTGTTGGGGTTGACCTCTTTCCGTCCAAGAAGCATTTTCACCACTCCATCATGTCCATCCGAAGCGGCATAGGAGAGTGGCGTCCTGCCGTAATTACATGGCTTGTCAGGGTAGACCTCTTCCCGTCTGAGCAGGATCCCCACCACCCGCTCGTGTCCATTCTCAGCGGCATAAGAGAGGGGTGTTCGGCCTTCAATATCTGGCTTGTCAGGGTTAACCTCTTCCCGTCCGAGTAGAATTTTCACCACTTCCTCATGCCCATTATGAGCAGCCCACGCAAGTGGTGTACGGCCAGAAAAATCCCCTTCATTGATATCATAATATCCCATCTCGATTAAACCAGTTACAACCTCAACAATTCCGAAGAACGAGGCGCAGTGTAGTCCGCTGAATGGAGAGAGAGTAGCAAGGCGCTTGACAAAGAACTTGAGAAGCTTTACTTGTGCTAAGAGGAATTTGGTCGATATCTGATTATAATGAACCTTCAATAGCTCTAGGGAAAGGAGTCTCGTGCAGTCTGAGAGCTCCCTTTTCGCATGGACCCCCCAATATACTGAACAATATCCTAGAAATGGGGTGCTCTGGGTGTCGGTGGAAGGGGCGTTCGGGAGGGCTTTGACCTGTTGGGAATTCAGATAGGTCAAACAGATTTCAGCTATCGCCGAGTGAGGTCTACTGAATATATCGAGATGAGAAGAAAGATATTCCTGAAGAGTAAAGTGGATCAATCGCACAGTTGATGCCCCCTTATCTACAGTGATAAGCCCTTGGCAGCAGCTGACCAATGTCGAGATCGAAGGGACGTTGTCGGTATTGAAATCCGTGGAGCCTAGCCGGACTGCTAGGGCGTGGCAGAGCTCATCTGCTTTCAGCGGCCGTTCTGCATGACTGATCCACATCAATGCTGCCATTCCGAGTCTCGATTTATCCCCATCTTGAACCCTTATCCGTTCGACGGTCGCGCCGTAAACATCTCCTAAGTCTGATCCGTCCGCCATTTTGTTTAGCCTTTCTCGTCTGCCATAGAGTGTCGATTCGTGCAAGATTGCGTCGATATTCAAGGAAACCAGTAGAAACCTAGATGCACCACATCTGTTAGCGGATTGTGCTGGGCGGGATCTCTAGTGCTATCACCCTTACGTACATTTCCGACATGTTTTGGGGGATCTTCTCTAAAATGTCTGACTCTAGACTCTCATCCATCGCCTCCGGGGTTTCGTCCTCATCCAATTTAACACGGAGGTATCCGATGATATCATCTTTGCTGGGGCCTACGGATACGCTTATTACTCGTCTAGCAAGACGCTTTTCGATCTCGGCCCGAACGTGGTGTCTTCCTGTGATAAATATTCGTGTGTGTGGTGACTTTTCGAGGATTTGTTGTAGAGAATTAAGGATCTTGACTCGATGCACTACCGCACATTCATCAAGGGCGTCAATGCATATAAATGCGCGCAGTGAGGACGTGATGGCCTGTAGCATCTTCACGATATCTGGAAGTCGGGGTCCTCGTCCACCAATGGCTCTCTTCTGCTCTTGAAATGCCCGTGATATCTCCTCTGGAATTGTTTCCATCCCGCTAACCATCTGTTTCAACAAGGAGCCCATCATGCTCGTTGCAGACTGCTCCTTTCGGGCTGCAAAGTCGAAGTAAAAACACGTAATGATGGTGTCCTGCCCCTTAGCCTGGTCGCATAAGTTGTCAACCACCAGCGAACTGGCATCACGGCTTGTTAGCATTGGCTCTCCCTCTTCTCCCAGACATAATGCTTGGTACCTGGTAAACGTCTTGCCAACCCCAGGGTCTCCATAACAAAACAAGACTGCTTTATCGCCTTCACCTTCCTCGCGACGGTCATGCCAGCTCCCGAATTCCTTGGTTTTCATGAGCCATTCCCCCACCCCGTCCACGCGGCGCTCCTGAATGTCCCGGTGCCTGAGTTTGGGCTCCAGTGGTGATAGCCAGGCTAGGAGTTGAGACCTATCATCGGCAACTGTGTAATTATTCGACACATAGATAGTATTGTTGAAAGAGTTGTTATTATCCTTGACTGTATATTGCGACATTTTCCAGTCTTGACTCTTGCACTGTTGTAGCAGAGGAGTTATTTGAGTGATGGGGTCCCGGCGCACAAACAGGAGTTAAAAGACAGAAATCCGAAGCCTAAGCAGTTCACGCTAGAGGCAACGCTGTAGAAAAAGTAAGGAATATGCAACGACACAAACTCCCAACCTTCCAACCTCCAACCTTTCCTTCTGAGTGGGGCGGCGCTCTGAGAATGGTCGGCTGGTATTCTTGGCAGCTGATTAAAAGAGGGGGAGCGCTGGCGTTAAAGAAGCATGCAGGACCATCGCACTGCACCGAAGAAAAGTCCAGTTAGGCCACCCGTTCGCAGGGAGTGAAGCCAATCTCACTCTTGCAGCTACCGTATGAGTATCGGTGGTGTTGGGAAAGGCGTCGCAGCCCAGTGCAGTACATGGGTTTCTAACCCCTAGCCTATCGCACAACCCGCGTACTGTACGACACAAACACTATGGCAGCCTACCCGCAGAACCTATATTGGGTTCGAACCAGAAACATCAATTGCAGCAATAAATTATTTTGCCTCAGGCTATGAGATGATTGTGTATTCATAAAAATTAAAAACTAAAGTTTGGGAAATAGAAATTTGAAATAATACCAGACAGGATTATCTATCAAAGAAAAATAGTTTCCAAAAGGTCTGACAAGCAGAAATACTTTATCGAGTGATAGGACATGATTATATCGTTATATATTATAATATAAAATATAAAATATTAACCAAACTATAAAGATTATCTTACTCAAATATAATTAAAAGGCCTTTGAAAATACTTGTAAAGGAAATTAAAAGTAAGAAAACTAGTATAATAGTCAAATAATCTATAATATATACAAAGAAAGATAAAAATATACTTAATATAAAAAATAGTTAAATAAGAACTTGACAATTAATAATATTATAGTTAGAATAGTAATTATAAAGATATTAACTTAAAAGATATTAATTTAAATATAGTTAATAAAAGCAGAACTATTAAATTTTATTATAATGAAGTAGCAAAGAAAGATAAAATAAAAAAGTAAAAAGTAAAAAAGTAAAAGTAAACTAAATTGAAAACATAAAGTAAAATAAATTTATATATAAGAGTTATAATTTTATATCAAAAGAATGATATAAGATACTCTTATACTAAGTATGATAGAAGGAAATAAAAATTAACTTGATAGTATTGAATTTAATAAGAAATCAGAAAGGGGAAACCTTTGAGCAAATTTGTATTAGTAATTTGAGAAACTATAATAACAGAAATAACAAATTCAAGTATTTTAAATTATATCAAGAAATACAAAACTAATATACAAAACCATGCTTCTATTAAAGAAAAGTGTAATAAGATTTTAGATTTAAATAGAATTAT
>Ga0307510_10005258_pt1 | contig 15387 bp, 10 predicted proteins | sample 12_EM_MG_FD_207224 | JGI IMG/M metagenome (GOLD analysis project Ga0307510, IMG submission 207224) | Populus trichocarpa ectomycorrhiza microbial communities from riparian zone in the Pacific Northwest, United States - 12_EM | ecosystem: Host-associated > Plants > Roots > Unclassified | place...
GAGTTGTCGCCATGGCACAGCCAGTTTATTAATACAATAACCTCGTCTTGATCGTCTGTTTTACTTTCTTGAGCAGCTCGAGCGCCTGGTTCGACAGTCGTTTGTCAATATCCAGCACCACATACCCAATCTCGTCATTGGTCTTCAGGTATTGTGCGAGGATATTGATGCCGTGTTGAGAAAGCGTAAGGTTGATCTCGGAAAGTACCCCCGGTACGTTCTTATGGATATGCAGGATCCGGTGTGTGCCTTCCTGGTGCGGGAGGTTCAGGCCGGGGATGGTATGGCTGCCGAGGGTCATGCCGGTTTCGAGATACTGGAAGAGCTTGTTGCTTACGTCTTCACCGATATTCTCCTGGGCTTCTTCGGTAGAGCCACCGATATGCGGGGTAAGGATGACATTGGGGAGGCCCTGTAAGGGGGTGGAGAACTTGTCGCCGTTCTTTTCCGGTTCCCAGGGATATACATCCACGGCGGCTCCGGACAGCTGGCCTTCCTGGAGGCATTTGGCCAGACCTTCGAGGTCGACCACTTCGCCCCGGGCATAGTTGAGAAGGATCGAACCCTTTTTGAACTGTTTCAGGATGGTCTTATTGATCATATTCTTTGTCTGGGCCGTCTCTGGTACGTGGAGCGTGACTATATCGGCCTGGCCGATGACTTCTTTGATCGTCTTTTTGGCTTCGGCATTACCCAGGGGGAGTTTGGTCACCGTGTCGTAGAAAATCACCTTCATGCCAAGGGCTTCGGCCAGGATGCTGACCTGGGTGCCGATATTTCCATATCCTATGATTCCCAGCGTTTTACCTCTTAATTCATAACTCCCTTTGGCTTCCTTGAGCCAAATACCATCGTGGGCGGCCTTGCTTTTGTCCGGGATGCGGCGGATCAGCATGATGGCCAGCCCGATGACCAGCTCGGCGACTGAACGGGTATTGGAATAGGGGGCGTTGAAAACGACAACACCCTGATTGGTGGCGGATTTCAGGTCTACCTGGTTGACTCCTATGCAAAAGCAGCCGATGGCCTGGAGCTTTTTGGCGGCGTTGAGCACACTTGCGGTGATCTGTGTCTTGGAGCGGATCCCCAGCAGGTGAACGTCCTTGATCTCATTGATGAGCTGCTCTTCGGATAAGGCGCCGCCCAGCTTTCGGACGGAGGCATAACCCGAGTCTTTAAAATGTTTTACTGCTGCATCGCTGATGTTCTCTAAGAAAAGTATGTTAATCTTTTCTTTGGGATAGCTGGTCGTTTTCTTATCCGCCATAATTTTGCCCTGCTTTTTGCGTTTAGTTTTCGAAATGAAATGCAAATTAACACCGGATTATTTTATTTTTGCCGTTTTCTAACCCAAATAATTATAGTTGCTTGAAGAGTATTGGATATTTAGTGTTGTCCGTAACCTTGTTGGTCGTATCGTGTGGTCAGGCTCAGCCTCCAAAATCCGCTCAAATTGACAGTGTCGCAGTCACCCCGCCTCCTCCTGCGCTGACGGGGCCGGAATTGCAGCATTATACTTCGATGGCGGGACATTTTTTCGATCCGATGCTGGGCGGGCATTTCAACGGTAGCATCCTGGTAGCAAAGAATGGGGTGATCCTTTTTGAGCGCTACAAAGGGTTTCGCAATCCTGCGCGGAAACTGGATTCGATCACAGATCATACGGCTTTTCACCTGGCTTCGGTCTCGAAGACCTTCACCGCCATGAGCACGTTGAAGCTGTGGCAGGAAGGCAAGCTGGACATACATGATTCTGTAGCCAGGTATTTGCCGGGCTTCCCCTACCCTACTGTCACCATCCAGACCCTGCTCAATCACCGGAGCGGTTTACACAACTATGTTCATTTTATGGACAAAAAAGGGGTCAACAAACATTATTTCCTCGAGAACAAGGATGTATTGCAATATATCGTCGAACATGCGGGTGAGCGGGAGGTATTCAGCGGGGTGGCCAATCGTCATTTTGAATATTCCAATACGAATTTTGCCCTGCTGGCCCTGATCATCGAAAAGGTATCGGGTCTCTCCTACCCGGATTATCTTAGCCGGACCTTTTTCCAGCCCCTGGGAATGCAGGATACCTATGTCTACACGCTGTCTGACTCGGCAAAGGCGATGTCTTCCTACTATCAGAATGGACGTCCTTTCCGGATGGAATTCCTCGACCTGGTGTATGGAGACAAGAATGTCTATTCCACTGTTCGGGACATGTATAAATGGGATCAGGCGCTGCGTTCGGGCCAGCTTTTCTCCAAAGGAGTCCTGGACAGCGCCTATGCAGGATACAGCTTCGAGAAACCCGGCCAGCGAAATTATGGTCTTGGCTGGCGGATGCTGATGATCCCCAATGGCAAAAAGCTTATCTATCACAATGGCTGGTGGCATGGCAACAGGACCGTTTTTGTCCGGATGCTGGACGAGAATGCGACGATCATCGCCCTCAGCAACAACGACTATAAGAATGTCTATTCGGCCAAACGGCTCTGCGACCTTTTTGGCGACTATCGCCAGGGCAATGAAAGCTTTGACGAAGGGGAATCCGATCCTTCGGTCGTATCCAACACTGGCGCCGGTGAAGAGCCTCATGAGGTGAGGCCCGTACCAAAGAAGAAGGTCGTGGTCCGCCCGCGTGCGGCTGTACGTGCTCATCATCCTGTCAAAAAAGCGCCTGCTCATCCGGCACACCCGGTAAAAAAGAAAGTGAAGAAAAAAATTGCCTAAATTTCCATATGGAAATTTTTTCAGCCGAGCAGATCAGGGCCTGGGATGCGTACACTATTTCACACGAGCCGATAAGCTCCATCGACCTGATGGAAAGGGCTGCCACCAGCTGTCTGAGCTGGCTGGAGAAGAATGACTACCTGGGCCGGAGTTTTTCCATTTTTTGCAGCAAGGGTAACAATGGCGGGGATGGTCTGGCCCTTGCCCGGATGTTGTCTGTCCTGGACTGCTCTGTCACCGTCTATATCCTTGAGTTTGGTCATATCGGGACCGAAGACTTCCAGGTCAACCTGGCCCGTCTTCACCTGACGCCTGTAGAAGTTCGTTTCATCCAGGGGGCGGAGCATTTTTATCCCGTTGTGCCGGGGGAAGTGCTGATCGATGCGCTGTTTGGTTCTGGACTGAACCGTAAGCTGGAAGGAGTGGCCGAGCAGCTGGTGCAGCATCTGAATGCATCGGGGAATGAGATCATCGCCGTCGACATTCCCAGCGGGATGTTTGTGAACGCCACGTCACGTGGAAATACTTTAGTCAGAGCCACGCATACGCTGAGCTTTCAATGTTATAAGCCGGCCTTTCTGATGCCGGAGAATGAGCCGTTCACGGGGGAGGTCCATATCCTGGACATCGGTCTGGACCCTGGCTATCTGCGACAGGTGACGGGTGAGGCCGAGCTTCTTGATGAAGCTATCATTGGCGCCATCTTCAAACCCAGGAAAAATTTTGCACACAAGGGAAATTTCGGTCATGCCTTGCTGATAGCCGGCAGCTATGGCAAGATGGGAGCTGCCGTTCTTGCTTCGCGGTCCTGTCTGCGGGCGGGAGCCGGTCTGCTGACCTGCCAGGTGCCGGGCTGTGGATATGTCATATTGCAGACTACTGTGCCGGAGGCGATGATACTTGTCGATGTTGACGAGAAGATACATACGGCTATTGACGGGGAGCTGGATAAGTATTCGGTCATCGGTATCGGGCCGGGTCTTGGCACGGACGATCGGACTTTCGTGTTTCTTCGTGGTGTCCTTTCGCGGTATAAGAAACCGATGGTGCTGGATGCGGATGCGCTGAATATATTGAGTACGCATCCGGAGCTGTGGGGGGCTGTTCCCCCCTACTCTATCCTGACGCCTCATCCAAAGGAATTCGAACGTCTTTTCGGTTCTTCGCCGGATGACTTTGCGAGGCTTGAGAAGGCCAGGGAGCAGGCGCGGGAACGCCAATGTATCATCGTGCTGAAGGGACATTATACCTATATCGCCATGCCTGGCGGGAAGGGTTATTTCAACTCAACGGGGAACGCGGGTATGGCCAAGGGCGGAAGCGGGGATGTGCTGACGGGGATTCTCACGGCCCTGCTCTCGCAGGGGTATTCGCCGGGTGAGGCCGCGTTGCTGGGAGTGTATCTGCATGGGCTGGCGGGGGATTGTGCGGCGGTCAGCTGGTCGCAGGAAAGCATGCTGCCGTCGGATCTGACGGAGCACCTGGGTGAGGCGTTTCGCCTGATCGCGAAAAGGGGATAAACTATTTTGAGAAATTGGGGAATCGTTTTATTTTTGGAACCCTGTTTTTATTACTCGGGAAGTAGCGCAGCCCGGTAGCGCACTACGTTCGGGACGTAGGGGTCGCAGGTTCGAATCCTGTCTTCCCGACACTGAGTCTAAAGCTATCATTAGACGGAAGCCCGTAAAACGTTGAGTTCTACGGGTTTCTTTTTTCACGGGCTCCCTTTTCATATCATTTTGTTGCAAGGTTTTTCGATCTGTAGGTGACCACGGCGGTAACCTCCGATTCGCATTTACCTTTGATGTCACCGCTTCGCTGAAAGCCGCACCAGACGCGGGTTTGGGCACTTTTTTAGTATCGCAATCTTTCGAAGAGCCATTCAAAACCCAAAAAAGTAATGGTATGAAAAGCAACAACAGTTTCGGAGTACATTTCGTCTTACGGACCCAAAAAGCCCACCCCGATGGCAAAATTCCCATCACTGCCCGGATCACCGTCAACCGGACCAGATGCGAACTCACGGTAAAGCATTCTATTTTCAAAAACGATTGGAACACTGGTAAAGGAGCGGCCAAACCCAAAACACAGGAGCTTCGGGAACTCAACAGTTATTTACAAGAATTTCAGGGGAAGATCCACCGGCATTATCGCGATCTCAAGATCGAAGATGGACCTTTGACGGCCGCAGCAGTTAAAGCGGCATTTCTCGGGATCGATAAAAAACCGGAAGTTGCTCACTCATTGCTATGGGTGGTCAACCAACACCAACTTCTGATGAAAAAGGTTTTAAAGCCCGGCACCCTAAAGAACTACCACGCCACAGAGGTATACCTCAAGCTCTTTTTGGCAAGTCGGTACAAAGTGGAAGATATGCTACTCAAGGAGCTTAATTACGAATTTATCTCCGGCTTCGAATTTTTCATTCGCAACAATGCGCTCAAGGAAAATGACCCCTGCACGACCAACGGGACCATGAAGCATTTGGAGCGATTAAAGAAAATGGTCACCTGGGCGGTCAAGAACGAATGGATCGACAAGGACCCGTTTGTAAAATTTCGCCTGAAGTTCAAACATACCGAACGGGAGTTCCTTTCTGATCTGGAACTGGCTGCAATGGAAAATCAGGATTTTGAAAATCCCATGCTGGATCGTGTCAAGAACCTTTTCCTGTTCAGTTGCTACACCGGCCTGTCTTATATCGATCTGGTAGAATTGCGGCCCGAGCAGATTATAACCGACATTGACAAAGTCCGCTGGATTAAGACCACGCGGGCAAAAACCGACACGCCTGTCAATGTGCCCCTACTTTCACCAGCTGAGGCCCTGTTGCAAAAATTCGCGAATGACGGCACCGGCCAGCGGGACACCGTTTTCCCGCGCGTAACCAACCAAGAGGTCAACCGAAGTTTGAAGATCATCGCGGAGGTGTGCGGGATTCAGAAGTACCTAACCTTCCACCTTGCGCGCCATACTTTCGCCACCACGATTGCCCTGATGAATGGCGTTCCGATCGAGACGATTAGCAAACTCTTAGGACACACCAAGCTGAGCACAACCATGATCTACGCTAAGGTCACCCAAACCAAGGTCGGCATGGACATGCATTTGCTTCAAAACCGGTTGGACAAAAACAAAAGTATCGCTTCCCTCAAGGCGGTCAAGTAGATTATGACGCCCGAGCTTTCCCGCCTGCGGAGGGCTTGGGCATTTTTTTAGTAAGTGTCCTTTTAACAAAACTTTTCCTAAATAATCCTTCCGTACTCCTTCCGCATACTGATGGCCCGGCATTTCGGAACAGTATATTTGATTCAAAAGTAATAATGGGAAAGCTCCTATACATCGCCGGTAATCCACAAAAGCCCTCCGGCAATCAACTGGTCACCCTTGACGATCTTGAAAAGTTCAGGGTCAAAATGATGATGGACATCAAAATGTTGTTAGAAGGCCATACCGCCAAGCCCCCCAAGCGCTGGCTAAAATCCCGAGAGGTCAAGCAGCTGCTCAAGATTTCCGGAGGGACGTTGCAACACCTCCGCAACACCGGACAACTTCCCTCCAAAAAAGTCGGCGGCTTGGTGTTCTACGACGCGGCCGAGGTTGACTTAACGTTGACGAGCCCCAAGAAGCCTCCACGATAGGTCCCGACGCGCGGGTTTCCGGAAAAGGTTTCCCGCGCTGCGCGCCGCCCTCGCTAGCCCGACGCGATTTTTAAACAGTCTTCGGCTTCGAAGTTTTTAAGGCGAGCGGTGTTGTTGTCGGACGAAAACGTCCCGACAACAACGCTCGTCCCTATGCTCCCGTTGGTCGCATAAGGAGAACAGCTAGGCCATCATTTGTATAATAATAATGGAGTGGAAGCAGGCAGTCATAAAATAAAAGTTACGGGAAGACCGGTGAAGGCCGTCAAACGAGAGGTCCGAGCCAGCATCAGGTTTACCAAGTTGGAATATCATACGATTAGTGAGAAAGCTCGATCGGTTGGGATGAAGCCAACAGCCTACCTTCGGCATTTGGGAATTCATGCCACCATTAGCACCCATCTTACTGCTGAAGAAAGAGAAATTGCCAGAAAGTTGATAGGAGTGGCCAATAACCTAAACCAGTTTGTCAAGTGCTGTCATGTAGAAGGCGTTCCCCTGGCAGCGTACCGTTTTCATAATCTCCTTGCGATTTTGGATGAGATATTGAAAAAGTTGAAGCCATGATTAGTAAGCCACTTCCTGCCAGTTCTTTTTACCATACCTGCCGGTACGTCTGCCAGAAAAAGGGAACGGAGGTACTGATTGCTGACGGGGTTCGCGGGCACGACTACAAATTGATGGCGGAAGATTTTTTACGGCAGCAGCAGACTAGACCGTCCAAGGGGAAAGCCGTGTTTCATTCCATCCTGAGCTTTCACCCAGACGAAAAGCCCTCCAATGAACAATTGAAAGAAATAGCCCGGAAGTATTTAGATCGGCTCGGCATCGTCAATACCCAGTTCTCGGTCAGCAAGCACACAGACAAGGCCCACCTGCATTTGCACATCGTCGCCAATCTGGTGGATAACGACGGCAACGCAATCTCCGACAGTTGGATTGGTCTGAGAGGTAAAAAGGTTGCGCAGCAGCTTACCCAGGAATACGGCCTAATACCCGCAATCAGAAAAGATTTGCGGCGGACTCACCTAGACGCTCTAAGTAAGTCGGAAGCCATCAAGTATAAGATTTACCAAGCCATAGCCCAAAACATATCCCAATGCCGGACTGTTGAAGAACTTGAAGAACGCCTCCAAAAACTTGGAATTGATGTGCTATATAAGTTTAAAGGGCAAACCCAGGAAAAGCAGGGGATCAGTTTTAAGATGGGAAATGTTTCTTTCAAAGGCAGTCAGATTGACCGGAGGTATTCTCTCGTCGGGTTGCAGAAAATTCTTGACCTTCAGCAAAAACTCTCCGAGACTAGGGAAAACTTACGGAATCTAAGTTCAGGCCGAATTCCCGAAAAGCCTCGTCAGGCTCTAAATCCCTCCCAGCCCGCAAAAACCTCAAAAAGCCGCCAGACGGTGCATAATGACCTTGCCGAAGCTGCAATATCGAGGGCAATACAGATCCTGCTTCTAACGACATCCGGCGGCGGTGGGCTAGGTTCTCCAGATGATTTGACGCCAGAGGAAAGGAGAAGAAGGAAAAAGAAGAAACGCCCCAATTTTTGAAAATTCCAACTTTTCAAGCGAGAGCATTGTGCAAGCAGCCGCAGCCGATCAACCGAAGTGCAAAGCCAAACGGCGGTTCGGCTTTGGCGACCCGCAGGGGATGTCTCATTGACCGGGCATCATTTCGCCGATCAGCATAAGACAAACGGGTTGGCTGCTTTCCAAGACCCACCTCTCTCCCCTCAATAATACATCCCCTGCGGGTGTTGTTTCCCCGGACCCCTTCAAAAGAAAATCCAGCGCAAATGCGCTGGATTGCTACTAATCTCGACCCGAGCCCAACCCTACCAGAATTTTAAAAACCGGCCCATTGTTCTTCCAGTTCCAGAGGCTCCGACAAGGCCCACCGCCTTTCGGCGGCCAAACGCGAACGGGCAATGGCGCCGGTAAATATGTTCGGGCCGGAATAAAAACGGGCTTCAGTCTTCAATAGTGGTAGACCCAGCAAGTACATAAGTAGATTCAAGGATAGTCAAGAGTCGTTCAATGCCAGGTATGCCTCTAAAGCCGGCACTGGTAATTTATTTGGTTAATTAGACATTTTGACTTATTTTTTCCGTAAACCATTTAACCTCTTATGATCTTCAGGAACTATATAAAAATAGCGATCAGAAGTTTTATAAAGAACAGGCCTTATAGTTTCATGAGCCTGGGCGGTCTTTCGATAGGTATGGCCGTCGCGATATTGATAGGGTTATGGGTTTGGGACGAGATCTCATTCGATAATTATTTTACCGATCATAAGCGTTTAACCTCCATATTGTCGATTTACGGCGTGACCGGCGCCGCATCAAATACCGCCGTGCCTGTCGCAGCTGAATTGCGTACAAAATATCCGAATGATCTCAGAAGTGTAGCAATTTGTTCGGAGCCCAATGATCACAAGATCTCGATAAAGGATAAAGCGATATTGGCTTCGGGGAATTGGGTGCAGGAAGAATTCCCGGAGATGTTCACATTAAAGATGGTGCAAGGCGATCGACATGCATTGAATGACCCTTCCGCCATACTGATAACACAGTCTCTTGCCAGCTCGCTTTTTGGAGACTCGGATCCCATTGAAAAGATAGTAACTGTAGATGACGATATCCAGCTCAAGGTCAAAGGCGTATTTGAGGATCTGCCGGCAAACACCACTTTGTCCGATATAAAGTTACTTCTGCCGTGGAATAACGAAAACAATGCAAATAAACAAAATGACAGTTGGAACGACCATCACTTTCAAGTATATGTAGAGGTAAGGGACCCGGCCGACATTGAGAACATAAATAAAAAAATAAAAAATCTTACGCAGCCACATCTCAAAAGAAAGGAGCAGATCGCTTTATATCCCATGGATAATTGGCATTTATATAATGAGTTCAGCAATGGGAAGATCTCCGGGGGCAGGATACAGATCGTTTGGTTATTCGGCGTTATAGGCATTTTTGTTCTCGTTTTGGCTTGCATCAATTTTATGAACCTAAGTACGGCGCGAAGTGAAAGGCGGGCAAAGGAAGTTGGTATAAGGAAGGCGATCGGATCTTCCCGAAGCCAAATAACGTTCCAGATGCTCGGTGAGTCGGTCGCCACTGCATTTTTTGCTTTCCTTTTTGCAATTTTGATCGACCTGGTCTTATTGCCTTATTTTAATTCATTGGCAAATAAACTGATAGGGTTTCCTTGGGGCAATGTAGTCTTCTGGCTATTGGGATTGGTCTTTATCTTTTTGACCGGCATAATTGCGGGCACTTATCCGGCTTTTTATTTGTCAGGGTTTAAGCCGATAAAAGTTCTGAAAGGGATTTCCAATAATGGCAATTCTTCTTCTGCACTCAGAAAAATTCTGGTCGTTTTCCAGTTTGCGGTGTCGGTTGCGCTTATAATCGGAACAATCATCGTTTTCCGCCAGGTGCGGTTTACCAGAAACAGGCCGGCCGGCTATGATTTTAATGGACTAATTACCCTGAATATACATTCGAAAACGCTGGTCACGCATTTTGATGCCTTGAGGAAGGATCTTATGGGAACCGGAATGGTTGAGGAGATGGCAGAGTCGTCCAGTCGATCCACTGAAGTGCGGAACCATTATATAAGTTTTAATTGGCGAGGTAAGGATCCGAATGAGGTACCGGTATTGGGGGTGATTTTTGTGACCCCTGAGTTTGGAAAGACGATTAAATGGGAATTAAAAAATGGCAGGGATTTTTCCCGGGATTTCCCGTCTGATTCGGATGCGATAATTTTAAACGAATCCGCAGTAGCGCTAACTAGATTTAAAAACCCAATTGGTGACCGGATCGCGTTGGGCGTAATGAACAAAACGATAATTGGAGTGATCAAAGACATGGTAATGGAGTCTCCCTACCAGAAACCATCGCCTACTGTGTTCATGTTCGATTCCTATGGAGGGGTGAAATATATAACAATAAGAATAAGCCGGAATTTCCCGGTGAGCCAATCGATAGCCAGGATCAAGGATGTCTTTAAGACCTATGATCCCGGCAGTCCATTCGACTTTGCCTTTGTGGATCAGGAATTTGGAAAGAAATTCCTGGATGAGGAACGCATTGGCCGTCTCGCATTCTTTTTTACGGTCTTTGCCATTTTTATATCCTGTTTAGGATTGTTTGGATTGGCTTCATATGTTGCACAGCAACGTATAAAGGAGATCGGGGTGCGGAAAGTGTTGGGAGCTTCTACCATCAATCTATGGGCGCACCTGACAAAGGATTTTTTGTTGCTGGTTATTTTATCATGTGTTATCGCCACCCCGATAGCCTGGTATTTTCTTGATAAATGGTTAAGCCAATTTGTTCTCCGCACGAAGATCTCATGGCTCCTTTTCATCGGCGCCAGCCTGGGCACACTTGTAATTGCATTCCTCACCGTGAGTTATCATACCTTTCGGGCGGCTTCTGCAGCGCCGGCAAAGAGTTTAAGAAGCGAAGGGTGACACGAACAAAGGAGTAAAGACAGACAGGCATATCCGGGCATGCTGTTCACATTGCCCGGTGTATCATAAAAAACCTAAGCATAAGGAGCATGAACCGCTACGTCCTCTCGGACGAAGCGTTCCCTCATTTCACCAGGACTATATTTCGGTCGAGCAAAAAATGCCATTAATTATATGAATATTAAAAAACTGAGGAAGAAATAATGAAAAGGATCGAGTTCATTGAAGGCCGTCCGAATGCTTGCCTTTTACCACTGAAGATGGAAAACCGATTTATAAATTTGGAACCATCGACACCATCTTTCAAGGCTCCACTGCCTAATGACTACAGGATGGTAAAAAAGATATTTTTTAAAAGTGAAAGACTCACCGGTGTAATTTGGAATAGATTATTTCTTTTTAGTATCTTTGATTGTAAACTTGCTCTTTAAAAAGTTAGCGATGTAGGCGGTGACTTTTGAGACCCCTATCCGCAACTTAATGATATGTAGACAGGTACAACACTCGCGTTATTCCTGTCTTCCCGACTTGACAGGACAAGGCAGCAGAAATGCTGCCTTGTTTGTTTTCGTCATCTTCCGGAATGCTGTTCAGACGCGGGATTGGCTGGCACAGCTCGTTGACTTTCTCAGTTCGAAATGCTCCTTTTTCGCGATTGTATCGGAAGCTCTTTTAAGTTAGAACTTTTGATATTGAGAGTGCCCATTTCCTTCAAGACTTCCGGCTCCGCCTGCCTGGAATGATCGACCGCAAGAGACTAGCGTATTTTTACAATTTTAATGTTTTTGGTTCCATAAGTTAATATGTATGTACCGGCGGCAAGCGTGCTGATGTCAATGTCCTGGGTTGCAATGCCGGGGCTTACACGCTGCTGAAGCACCCTGTGACCGTCCAGGCTGACCAACCCAATGATCTCTTGCTGTGATGCCGGTTCCGGAAGCGTCACGTGCAACAGGTCACGTGCGGGATTCGGGAAGGCGTTGAGGCTGACCGTCGGCATACCGGAGAAGTTCAGCGTACGGATACCCGACCAGGTGGTTTGGCCGTCCAGGTCTACCTGGGCGAGACGGTAGTAGTTGGTACCATCGAGCGGCGTCGCATCGGTGAAAGCGTATGATTCTGTCAAAGTGGTCGTGCCAGCGCCATTTACCATGCCGATGACGCCAAATTTTTTGCCGTCCGCGGAACGTTCAATGTTGAAATGGTCGTTCTGGGTCTCCGAGGAGGTCGCCCATTGCAACAAAGCGGTTTTGCCTGCTGCCGTTGCCGTAAAGGATTCGAGGGTAATTGGCAGGGGTGATGTCTGGCCTTTTGCGATAAAGAAATTGCTGAAATCGGTGATGACTATTTCTATATAATAGCCGTCCACGGTGACAGATCCGTCTGCATCCGTGCTTTCGATGGCCGCCCAGCCTACCGGTGTAATACCTTTGTCATCTGCGGAAGGCGTGTAAACGGCAGGTGCGTTGGGTGAGGAACTCGGTTGCTTGATAACGCCCAGGTCTCCGGGATCGTGTATGGCAGCATCGTGCGCTTTAAGGGAATCGAATTCAGCTTTCGTGAATAGTAGTCGTACATGAATATTTGCTCCTGCCGGATGATTGGTGACGGTAATGGTATAGTTGCGGTTAAGATACGGCTGACCTTTGTCGTCGGTGCGGATGGGATTATTAGTTTGATTGTAGGTTTCATAGACGGAAACCGTTACCGTTCCCAAATCATAATCGTCTTTGACCAATGCCACAGGCGTAGCAGAGGCGCTGTTGATCCCGGCACCGGCTATTTCGACGGGGAATGCCGTCCATGCCTTGCTGCTGCCGTTCATCGGCTGCGGAGCGCTTTGGGAAGAATAATTGTATGCCGAAGCATAATACGGGGAATTCCTGTTAACCAAGAGTTGCGGTCTAAGCAGCGGAGGCTGATAGCTCGGCTTCAATAGACTGTCCAGGTGTCGCATATATACGTTCGTTCCCGTGTAGCCGTCTGTCGTTTTGCGTCCGTCGCCCCAGGCAACAACAGCCTTTCCGTCGGCATCCATGTAAAGGAAAGGGGATGAGGGATAATAATAAGAACCGCTTACCCCTCCGGAATTAAGCCGTGCGCCCAAAGCGCCCCACCGAAGTTGGCCGCCTTCATCCACCGGGCTGACTTTTACATAATCCCGGCCGTTTGGTCCAACATAGTAAAATGTTGTATTGCCTGCACCGTCGCCGGCCAAACCGATAAAATGGTCATAACCGGTGCCGGTACCGATGATAATGCCTGTGTCTGAAGCGGTATTTATTTTCACGGCAAAGGAATCGGCGCTCTGGCGAACAACTTTTACTTGCTGGTAATAAAAAGGAGAAGGCTCGCTGCCTGCGTACAACCCATTTATGGATGCCACTACCGAAGCCTTGCTGCCCGAACCCGCAAGGGAGTAATCATAATAATATGTAGCATTCGAAGGGGCTATCAATGTGTCCACATCTTTTACGCCGTCATTCAGCCTGTTCATCCCGGCAGGACCCAGCGGGTTATAAGAAAGCTGCGGGAACAGCGTATCCGTGCTAAGCTGGTAAGGCACGCTGTCGTATTTTTCAATGACCAGCGCTCTTCCCCTGGTGGCAAAGCCTGTAAGCGTTGAATTGATATAATTGCGCTCATTCCAGGTTACCAGCAATGCGTCGATATTGCCTCCGGTAGTCAACACCGCGGCATTTATTTTTTCAACGCCATATACAGGCGATTTAAGAGCCGCAAAGCCCTGGTTATTTATATGGTAATCCGTATATATATATTCTACAATAATGGGCTCCTGACCGGGCGGAACCGGATCGTTGACAAGAACCTTGCAAGTGATTGTTTGATAATAGGTACTGAGCTGGTAAACCGTTACCACCGTATCTTTTTTGTAAAAGAATTCACGCCTCTCCGACCACCGGTCACCATCTAAAGAAACCCGCACATCTTTTATCACGTGACAGTCTTTTTTTACCCTGGCAAGCCGGTTAAGCGCGGGATAATCCTCTCCGGAATTTGTTTGCAGCGCCATTACAACCCCGCAGCCGCCCTGTCCATCGGGGAAAATAAAAAAAGACTCCGCCTCGATATAAGATATAGGGTCGAAAGTGGTGTACGGGCCGCATTTACCCGGACCCGATTGGGAGACCAGCTTTTTATACTCATGCATCGCGCCGCCGCCATAGCTTTTGAGCGTACCGCCTTCATCCTTATAACAGTATGCCATTACGCGTTTATAGCCACTACTACCGGCATCCAGGTAACCGATGAAAAAGCCGCCGTTACCGTCGGCTATTAATTGCGGCTGCGTGTAAGATATATTGCTGGCAACGGCAAGCGGGTAACCGTCATCGGCAAAAACGCGGCTGCCGTCGCTTTTTATATGCTGCACATACACACCATAGTAACTCCGGTACGGCTCCCATGCAATATAGAAGCCGCCTGCCCCATCGCTGGCGGCATGGCTTGCATTCAGGTAATTAACGTAGTTGACCGTTCCGTTGGAAATGGAAGAGTATTGCTGGTTATCAGTTCCCGTGGCAACGGGCACGCCGTTGACCGCCCAAAGACGTTTGCCGTCCTTGTCGTACTTCTGCGCATAAATATCGCCATTATTGACAGCGGTGCGAAAATCTTCCCATATGACAAAATAGCCGCCATCGGATTCGCTCTTGACCACGAGTGGATTTTTTTGGTCGTTGGCAGCCTGCGCCACCGGAATATCAAGGGAATCGTAAAACTGGTTGGTGGTGTTGCTCCACTGGGCCCGGGCAGATGTCGAAAGTATTGCGACAAGAAAGGATAGGGTAAATATCTGCTTCATTTATTAGTGATTTTCAAGCCTGAAATTAACCCTTAGGAACATGTTGCTGTTATTTATTGAGTAGTTGGTGGATATTACTTAGTAGTTAACATTTTGCAACCTTTTATCGCAACCGAACAGCAAGCGTCCGGCTTTGTTTTCAAATTTGCTCTTGCCAAAATGTCTTTAGATGTATGCGTGTGCTACTGCTCCCCGCCACGGGGCTGTTCTTGTCAAGATACCCATATGAACAGACCGGTGAACAAGCTTTTCGAACAGGTGAACAGTATCTTTGTTGACAAAATAGATTTAATAGCTTATTCATCAAATGTTTGCATTACCTCAAAAAGGGAAATCAGGGTTTTGTATGCGTAATTTGCTAACTTTTAACAATGAAAGACGAAGTTACACATCATATGCCCGGTCATTTCCAGAGTCAGCACTTTGACCAAATCATAGGATCTTTTAAACCACTGAAAGTTAACCGAAATAAATACCTGTTGTGCGAAGGAGAAGTCTGCAATGCGTTGTATTACGTACAGCAAGGTAGTATTCGCACTTTTTTCATCAATAAAGAGGGCGTGGAAAAGACAAGCTCCGTAATGGTTGAAAATGACTTTGGGACCGCCTGGACAAGCTTTATATCCAGGCAACCTTCGCTTCAGTTTATTGAAGCTGCTGAAAACACGAAATTATTGACAATAAGTTATAACGAATTCCATCGTAAGA
>Ga0307510_10005259_pt1 | contig 15386 bp, 28 predicted proteins | sample 12_EM_MG_FD_207224 | JGI IMG/M metagenome (GOLD analysis project Ga0307510, IMG submission 207224) | Populus trichocarpa ectomycorrhiza microbial communities from riparian zone in the Pacific Northwest, United States - 12_EM | ecosystem: Host-associated > Plants > Roots > Unclassified | place...
ATGGTAGCAATGGGTGCCTCAATAATGGGCAGGGGAATGTTCTTGACTGGGATGTCTTTGAGGGAGACATGGTTGATGGGGCTGCTGGTGAGCTGGTACTGGGCCCAACTGTCCTGGGTGAGCAGGGAAAGGAGAATGTCAATCTTGGCCTGAGTGAGATGGATAACTTCAGCAGCAGTTTCTTCTCCAAGGAGTTTGAGATTGAACTTGGCAGTGGCACAAAGTGCTTTGACAGTGGGCACAGGAGTGGGTGGGGATGGAGAGCAGATAATGTAGGGGTTTGGGTCAACAGGGGTGGGTTCAAGGGTGTCCAGGTTAACAAGGGTAATGCCAGTGTCAGCAAACAAGGTGGTGTACTGGGGGGAGTAGATATCATATAGGGGGGGGGGGGGCAGTGGGTGCAAGGAAGGGGAAGCTAGGGACAACAAACTTGGGGCTGGAGGCAACAGTGGGCAACCAGGGGACTGTGGGGGATGATGTGCTGCTGGGGGGGTACTGGAGATGGGGGCTTCTCGGACTTGGGTAATTCCAAGTGTTGTGGGGACTGTTGAGGACATTGTTGATGACCTCAAGGGTGGCAGCAGAGTTGGCCTGATAGACTTTGTTCAAGTCAGACCAGGAGGTGATGGAGAGAGTAGGAGAGGACACTGGGGGGAACAGTCAACTTCAATTAGAGACTGTTCTAATGTCAGGAACTCACTACTTTATGGGTAGCAAGACTCAATGATAGCACAGAGTTGAAGGTGACTGATCCAAAGGAGTAGCAGTGAGATGTTAAGGAGGAAGAGGCAGAAGGTGAGAAGAGGTAGGATGGAATAGACTGCTGGTAACAATGAAGGAGCTTTGTGAGGCTCCAGTATGGGCAGTTGACAAGAGAACAGTCTAAGGGCTGTTCACCTAAATTTGTAGGTCTTATATACTAATACAGGGTGGTCTGTGCGCAGTTTAGGAGAAAGAGACAAAAGGCAAGAAGAGGGGGAACAGAGTAGACTGTTGAAGACAAGGGGCAGGCTGCTAACAATAAGGGAGCTTTGTGAGGTAGACAAGAGAACAGTCTGAGGACTGTTTGTACAAATTTGCAGGTCTTATATACTAATACAGGGTGTGCATAGTTAAGGGCAGGCATAATCTAGAGAGATGGGTGGACATGTGCCCCTTTAGGGCAGGTAATAATACAAGAGATGGGTGAGACTTGAGCTAAGAATAGACACAAACTAATAATAGATGAACTGCGGACTACACCACAGTTCTGCAGTAAGTCTTGTGACTTTGTTGATTCTCAATCAACCATTGATCATTCCCACAGTCTTCCACATGTTGATCAACAGATGAGATGCACATAGAAAGTGTGTACAATCAGGTGATCATGTAGATGACCAATCCCTTGGTAGGTCATGTGTTAGGTTCCCACAGTCATGTGCTGTTAAGTCATGTGCTTGCTTGAGGGCTTGTAGGTCACATGATGAGTCACATGCTAGGTCATATGGTGGGGATTTCCTAGGGTCACATGGTTGAAGATTCTCTTTGGTTGCTGGTTGTTGACCAGGCTTTGTTGCAGGTTCAGGGTGATGTCAGATAGCCACTTGGCTATAGCTAGGTTTAGGGGCAGTTCTTGTGGGACTTGTAGGGGTTTGGATTTGGTTTCTAGATGGTGTGGACTTTGTCCATGACAGTATCCCCTCTTTAGGCTTCCCTTGCTCCTGCAAGGCTCATATCCCCTCTTTGGATTTCTGCACAGCTTTCTCCACAGCTTTGAATTGTGCAATGAGTTCTTTGGCATGTGTCAGCTCTTTAGCTGGGATCCAGGTACAGTTGGCTTCTGTATATCCTTTCTAGTGGACTAGGTACTGTGTGCTTTTGTAGTTTCTTGTGGGATATGACTGGAGGATTTTCTTGATTTTGTAATGACCTTCTTCTTCTCCAACTATTTCTGGAGGGGGACATGCAAAGTTAGGTCCATGTGCGGTGGTCTCTGTATAGGGTTTCAACAGGGAGTTGTGAAATACTAGGTGTATTCTCATTTGTGGTGGTAATTTGAGTTTGCAGTTTATGGGTGAAGCCCAAAGGACCTTGAAAGGTCCGTAGTGACATGGTGCAAGTTTCACCTTCAGATGGGTAGTTTGTAGGTTGGTGGCTTCCAAGAGTACAAGGTCATCTTTGTGGAATGTGTGCAACAGTTTAGTGGGGCCTCCGCTTCTCATTTCTTGTGCTGCAAGATATAATGCTGCAGTAACTTCTTTGTGCATTTCTTCTAGGTATTGGATGCATTCATCTGCGCTTTGTAGTCTGGTTTGTAACTGCAGTGGGGGTTTAAAGGTTGGGTATATCCTATACCAGACTTTGAAGAGGGATTTATAAGTGCTGCGATGCAGCTGTGCATTGTATGCAAATTCAATAATGGGAAGTTATGTGGCCCAATCGTTCTGTTGGAAATTTCCACAAATATGAAGGTATTGCTTGATTTCTTGGTTAACTCATTCAGATTCTCCATCTGTCTGCAGGTGAAATGCAGTTGACAATTTCTGTTTGATTCCTAGTTTTCTCCAAAGTTCTTGTGTGACTTGTGTTGTGAATTGTGGTCCTCGGTCCAAGATAATCATCAAGGGGAAACCCATGCATTTCCATATATAGTCAATTAGTAGTTGACTTGTTTGCTCAGCTGTAATTGTCTTGTGACAAGGGGCTAGGATGATAGCTTTGCTATGATGGTCAATGACTGTAAGGATACTGTCATATCCATTTGATACTGGAAGGTCTACAATGAAATCCATGGTGATTGTTTCCCATATTCCCAAAGGGATTTCATTTGGCTTCAGTGGAACTTTGACTGGAGGTTTGATCTTGGTGGTTTGACAAGTAGCACATCCTTTGATGTATGCTTTTACAAATTCCATGATTCTGGGCCACCAATATTCTTGTGTGATGAGTTCAACGGTGTTCCACTGTCCTGGATGTCCCATTATATTATCATGGAACTGCTGCATTATCTTGTGTTTCATGTTCTTATTGTTTGGTACATAAACCAATCCTTTGTGGAGGAACAATCCATTTTTGTAGTTCCAATCTTGTAATCCTTTGGTGACCTATCTTGGTCCACTAGTAATGAGCTCTTTGAGCTTCTTTCCCAATCCCATGGAGTTATCCTTTATAATAGCTTCCATTAGTGCTACCTGTAGGTCTTCATCCATTCCTGTAGGGATTGCTGTGTTATATAGGGCTCATAGGTGGAATTGTTCTGGTTTTAGCAAGAATTTTCTGGGATCAAGCAGGACTTGTTCCGCATTTTCGGATGCTATCCCCTCTTTATAGTCTGGATGCCTGGACAGCCCATCTGCTTGATTAAGCTTGCCCAGCTTAGGAATGATGATGTAGTTGTAGGTTCCCAAAAGGATGGACCACTGCACTTGGTGACATGTAAGTGTTTGCTTTATGGTGAAATACTTGAGATTCATGTGGTCTGAAAAGATTTTTGTCTGGTGAACATTACCCTGTAGGTAATGGCAGAAATGTTTCAAGGCTTGGACAATAGCCAAGAGTTCCTTGTCATGGATCTCATAGTTCCATTCTGCAGGTTGTAGTGACTTTGAGTAATATGCCACCGGGTGAGACTGGCTGAAGGCATCATTTTGTTCAAGAATGGCTCCCATTGCATAGTCGCTTGCATCCATGATGAGCATAAATGGCCTGTTGTAATCAGGCAAGAGGAGCACTGGCAATATTGTGAGTGCATTCTATAACACAGTAAAAGCAGTGGCTTGAGCAGTTTCCCATAGGAACAGTGTGTCCTTTTTTGTAAGATCAAACAAAGGATGAGCAAGAGCAGAGTAATTTTTGATGAATCGGTGGTAAAAATTGCAAAAGCCAAGAAATTCCTGGATATTCTTGACTTTGGTCAGTGTAGGCCAGGATGAAACTGCCTTGAGTTTGACAGGGTCCATGCATAATTCTCCTTCCAAAATGATCAAACCCAGATATTCAACAGATGTCTGGTTAAAAGAGCATTTTACAGGTTGCAGATAGAGATCCAGGTCCAAAAGGTGCTGTAATACCATATGTGTATATTTGATGACTTTGTGGATGGTATGTGCAAAGATCAAAATGTTATTGAGGTAGATGACAACATGACCTGTATCAATTAGATCTGCAAGTTGGGTATCCATGAAGGTTTGAAAAGTGGCCAGAGCATTGCATAGTCCAAATGTTATGACTAGGGACTCAAAAAGGCCCAAGGGTGTCTTGAAGGCCATTTTGTATTTGTCACCTTCACATATACAAATATTATTGTATCCCCATCAGACATCAAGTTTGGTAAAGAATTGTGCCCCCAAGAGTTTATTGACAAGTTTGGGGATCAAAGGTATTGGAGCTGCATTCTTCTTGGTTACTGCATTTAGTGGTTGGTAGTCTTGAATGGGTTGTAGTTTCCTATCTTTCTTATTGATGAAGAAGAATGAGCATGCATCAGCAAAAGTGCAAAAAGTAGGTAAGGGGCTTGGATGGCCCTTCCAAGGCAAAGATGGCCCCTTCCAAGGCAAAGTTATGACTATACAGGGCATGGGTCAACCTATACAAGGGCTTACAAGGCATCAACTACACTACCTCCATTTGAAACTTTTGCTGATGTGTGTCAGCTGCTTTGGATCTTCTTAGAGTGCCTTGTTTCAGGCCATTGGTAATGTATTCATATAAGGTAACCTTCTTGGGTGGTGTCAATCTGTACACTGAAGTTTTCTTCATTGTTTGTCCTGGAATAAGGTCGATCTTGTGGTCCCATGGTTGGTGCTTCAGTAATCGTTGTGCTTCTTTGTTGGAGAAGACTTTTGCATATTTTCTAAATTCCAGAGGGATTTCCTTGGACTTGACTTGCTCCTTTTTAGCAAGACTTGTAGATACTGTAGTCCATGCAACCATGGGGGTTTCTTGGTGGTTTCTTAGTTGTAGTAATGGACTGGAACCTTATCAGGTAGTTGGACTGTGACCAACTTGTTCCTTGACTATTCTGTGGCAGGACACAGTAATATCAAGGTCTGGAAGGAATTGTTCCAGATGGGCTCTAATATGCTGCGACACATCTAGACCATAACTTGTAATATCCAGGATATCGTCGTCTTGGGTTTCCCATTGATACTGTGGGAGTATTTGCTATAGGGCAGGGTATGGGTATGACGATCTAATGCTTCGACGTCACTGGGGTGACAATAAGGGGGACAGCAATCAAATTTGATTGTTTTTGCACCCCAATCTATGCTTGGATTATGTTCTCTTAGCCAGTCTGTGCCTAAGAGTATCTTGTTTTGGCCAATATTTGTAATGGCAACTTCAATGGTTTCCCAGTAATTTGGATCAATGCTCATCCCCATTCGCAGAATGGTAGTATAGTGCATCACTCCTTGTTTGTTTAATGTTCCATCGACATTAATAGGGTATACAGGGCGATTGACAGCATGGGTAGGTATTGAATATTTCTTGATAAAACTTGAATTGCAGTAGACGCCTTCAGCTCCACTGTCAAGTAATGTATGGGCATCAAATTGTTTCCCATTGAGGTTGATTTGGACTTTCAATTGGAAAGCAGGAGATTTTATATTCTGAATTGTATGTGGTGGTACATAGAGGATCTTGGAAGATTGGAGATGTTCAATCATATTAGAAGTACAGCAGGATACTTGTACATCTCTTTTGCAAGATGCCTTTACAGAAGAGAATTGGGAAAAGATGGTGCATTTGTGTTACCAGTTTCATCCAAATATTTGAGGGGAGTGAAGAAATTATAGAAGGTACAAGTAACTCTGCTTCCACTGTCACTCAAACTAAGTTTGTCCAGATCTTCTTCTGGGACAGTGTCCATTTGTTGGACTTTCAGAGTAAAGGAAGTCCTGGGTCTCTTCTGTCTGGGGGCCTTACAGTTGATGGCTTTGTGCCCTTGTTTACCCCAATACATACAAAGGTTGTTGTCAAAGTGGTATTGTTGTTGTTCTGGGGTGAGTTTCCCACGTTTCTTAAACAGGGGATGGCATTGTCCTTGGGTGGTGTTAATTTCTGTGTTACTGTTTTCTGCAGATAATTCGCAAATCCAGGGGTTATGTCCTTGACGTTGATTTCCATGGTTACCTAGTAGTTTGGTATACATGCGCCAATTTCTGTCTAGGTCTTAAGCATGTTCAACCAGTTCAGCTAGTGTGGTGGGTTGGGGTGATTGGGAAGCAATTTTATTGCTTATGGCGCCATTGAGAGCATTGTGGAAGGTAAACATCTTGGTGTTCTCATCCACATTGGCATGGTGTGCATGTTGGCTCCATTCTTGGTACCATTCATTGAATTCTCTACTCCCTTGTGGAGTAGCATGTAACTTGGAAAGCACTTCCAACTCTGTTTGAGGTGGAATGAATTGTGCTTTGAAGGCATCTTTAAAGGCTTGCCACATTCCATAGTTGGTAGGTTGGGCTGCAATAGCAGTGGCCATTCTATCACTAGCCCATTCACCAGCTAGAGTGTCTTGTTTGAAGTAGGTCAATGCAGACACTACTTTCTTGTGATTGGTATTGAACATGTCTTCATTCACTGTAAAATAATTTTCAAGGATGTTCCAGAAGGCTAATGCCTTATTTCCTTGGCCATCATATAATTCCAGGGCCATGCTGATAAGATGGGGTATGTTTGCTTGTACCATAGGTACTGCGATGACAGGTGGTGGTGGCAGTGCTAGAGATGGTGCTGCTGGTAGACCTGGTGGAGGTGGGTGATGTATAATTGGCGGTGCAGCTCCTGGGGTGTTTCTAGTTGGTGGTTGCGCTGGGGGCTTGGTTGGCTGTGGCTGAGTACCTCGTGTGGGTTGTGATGAACCCAATGCTCTAGTTCTAGGTGTTGGCAGGATGGGAGTGGGTTGTTTACCCTTTGATACTGGTGGCATGGGGATTCGGGTGGTCTCAACTGGGAGTAGTCTGGAACTACTAGGAAGTGGACTTGTTTGTGAATGGGGTGTACTTGGTTGTGGGGTGCTCGGTCTTGTCTGGAGTTTCTGGATTGCCAAGGTAATAGTGGACTCAGCTTATTGTAAGAGGGATTCTACTTGTGCTGTATCATCTTTGTTGTTTTCCTTTGGTATGGTTTCCTCAGGTTTATCCTCTGATTGGTCATTGTCTGATCCTTCAGAGGTGGTCTTTGTGTGGTCTTCTGCATCAGAAGTGCTTGGGCTTTCAAAATGAACCATCCAATTGTTGAGATAAATCTACTTGTTCTTGGTGCAATTCCACTTGATGAATCTATTGTGATATAACACTGTTCCTTGGAACACGTCAAATTCTTCAATTTGGTCTTTATGTGACAAAAGGACTGCAAGAACAGTGGCAGTAACTTGTTCTCTGTTGTCCAGGTATCTCCAAGAGTGTCCTGGTCCTGCACTGTAGGTGGCATAACTAGAGAATGCCCCGAAGAGGACTCAGCTTCCTTTGTCATTTGCAGCAAAGGCATCATAGTAGATAACTGGTACATGTTCTTGTTCTTCATCAGTTAATAGGAATTTAGTAGCAAAACAATATTTGCACTGTTCCCACAAATTTATATAAGAGTAACTGTATATAAATTGCCTTCCCAGCTATAGAATACAGTACACTGTTTCAACAGACAAGTAGACTTAGTAGTATGTTCTGAGTCAATGAGTCTGTAGTCTTCAAGTATACTGTCATTAGTAATAGTGGTTCAGTATTTCCACAAGAAACTGTTGAACACGATGGGATAGGGGGTGACTTTGAAGAGGTCCATAAAGAGGTGATCAATATGGATGTCTGGACAGTGTTGGAGGTAAAGGCAATGTTTCTTGAAGATACATAGTTCTTCTTGGTTTCTAGTAGGAGTTGCCTTTGCAAGGTATGTGTCTTTGGGAAGGAACAGTTGAAATGGGGTTCCAACTATGTGATCAAAATCTCTTGGGCGGATGTTATCTTCCAAGACAATTTGACGACTTGGAGTACTGATGTTTGGGTACACCAGTACTGGTGGCAATGGGCTATATACTGCCCTATCTAGTAGTGGCATTGTTCAACGGAGACAGGTTCTTCCTCTCTCATTAGAGGGTACAAAGGCTTGGGGGTCTCAGGCTGGGGCTGAACAATTTCTATGCACCAGTTTGTTGGTTGTAGTGGAGACCATCTATGGGTCAACTGTGGACTTGTGGATCCCAGAGATAAAGAGTGGGCAGAGTAGGAGGAGTTCCTGGTTGTCAGCTGTTATCACAGTGACAAATGTCAATTCTACAACAACAATGGATGGATGTGACAGGGGATGCAAACTGGAAGTCTCTACTTCTTCAATATTTAGATAATAGGGTACTAGCTCAGGTGGTTCCCTCCAAGGTGATGTCTGGAGTGGTAGTAAGGCTGTTCCAGTAATGATCCTAAATGTGGATATTATTCAGCAGAGCCTGTATTCACTTGAGTTGGACCTGGTATTTGGATTCTCATCCCTGTGCATTGGGCTGGAAAATGGGAAGGGTGTATTGGGTGGGATTGATAAGTGCAAATTCATGGTTCTAGATCATGGTTTCCCAGATGGTGGCATTAAAGGAATATGAGTATTCCTTGCTATTGGTGTAAATGAACTGGAATCCAATAGGTCCAATTGTGAGAAGTCAAATTTTATTAAATTCCACTTCAACTTGGGTTTGTGACAAGAGAAACCGGGATAGAAATCTAACTCTATTCTCTTGTTGAATTTGTGCAATGATATCTTTCTGAAATGCTGGCACGCTATAGTGCCAGAGGTAAGTTTCATTGTAGAAGAGGCTGATTTGGTCAGCAGGAGTTCTGTTATATTGACAGATATCAGCAAGAGTCCAATAAAGGAGATTTCTTCTTGCTGCTTCAAGAAGACTTGGGAGTTGATAATCAATATATTGATAGAAGTGGTAGCTTCCAAGGATTTCTCCAAATGGTAATTGATCAAGGAGGGATTGAGCAATGAAGTGATGATCACTCCAATATGTTAGTTGGACTTGATCTTGTAAATCAGCAATGGGAGGAAGCTGATTTTGAACTTGAGTTTGAACTTCACTTAAGTTCTCCACTGATTAAAGAAAAAACTTAAAAAGAGAACCCTTTAATTATGCCTAAAGCCTTTGTAACTTACTAAAGTTTACAAAGGAGTTTCTACAGGGGGTGTAATAAATTGAAAAGGGTTAACTGGGACTTGAGAAAGACAAGTGAACTGGGCAAATTGAGGCTGTATATGTAAGAAGTCCTCAATGCAAGTCATATGGTTCAAGAAGAAAATACCTTCCTCTGTGAAATGTAAATGTCCACAAAGCAAGGCAACACATCCATCTAAAAAGTCATAAGCTACCAAAGGGACTTGGCAACCTTCAAACTCTTGCAGCCACATGGGTGGAAAACAGGAGAAGACAAATTTGATGGAGTCTAAAAAAGATGACTCCAAATAACTGAATGGGAAGTGAGTGGAGTGGGGGTGGCAGCCGACCTTGGCACACATGTGGACAGGGGGAAGAAGGGTACCAATGGAATGGACAAGGATGTTATAATAGACAGGGGCTTGGAATGGAGTGACATACACTGCTGGATAGTTGGTAATATTGCTATGGAGCAGGATGAGTTGGAGGAAGTCCTTGTCTACGAATTCTTCCTGGGGGTACCAAAGCTTCTGGTTGTTCTGGTAGATGACTGTGTACTGGTGTGGGTGGCAGTTGTTGGCAGTGGTACAGGTAGGGGTGGTAAAGAGTTGAGGGAAAAGAGCAGTAGCAACAGAGTTGGATAGCAGTTTGATGGGAAGTGATGGGAGAGGAGTGGGTGGCTGTGGAGTGGGGGGACAAGGTGATGGTACACAATGGATGGGGGCAAAGATGACAGGTTCTGGGAGGTCCTCAACAGTGATATTGTCAAGGGGGATGTGGTTACAGAGGTCATGACCAAGGTGGTGGTGGATGAAGGTATCTTGAGTGGTGGGAACTGGTGGACGGTTCTCTTGCTTCTCAAGCTTGGCAATGGCCTTGTTGATAAGATCAAGGAATCCTTTGGGGGTGGGGAAATCAAGGGACAGGTGTTAAGGCTTCAATGGGCCTTGATAGTACAACTTGTACTAAGGGTAGACTGGTGGCAAGTACTTTGAAGGAGTAGAAGTCTCTAGTGTTGCTAGAGATGACTCTGAGTGACTTATGTAAGAGATGAGGGAAAGGGGAGGCACAAGGGGAGCTTTCAAGAACATTGATATTGAGAATCAAGTCAAGCTTAGGGCTTGACTGTCAAAATACTGGGTGCTTATATACAGGCAGGCTGGTGCACAGGCCACAATCACTAAGGTAGGTACTTCTAATCAAGAGGCGTCTGTCTGTATTGTATGAAGGTCTGCAGATAAGTGCTGCGGTCTGTATGAGTTGAACAATGGAGAATGAGCGAAAGCAAATGAGGGATCAGGGAATTGCCTAATCTATCCTTAACCAGAGGACAATGGCAGCAGGTCATTCCAAGAAGAGAAGTGTTGTCATGATGCAATGATGACCACAAGGTTTGAGGTTGATCTGAGGAGATCTGATCACTGCATGCCCATTCTGGTCTAATGGGCATCTAGTGTAAGCAGCTACCCTTTATGGTAGTTAGCTTTGATAGAGACCCAATTAAGGGCCATGTTGCTATCTGCATTGTCTGTGGAGCTCTGTGTGGCTGAGGGGTTGTCTGAGGATCCTCCTGAAGAGGTTGACTGGTAGCCTTGACTCTAGGGCAAGGTGCCAGCTATGGGCGATGAGGCTAAAGGGATGATTGACTGGTAACACAACTGGTACATTGGTGTATGGGTGCTGAAGAGGGACTGGTAGGTGATAGGGAGTGCTTGCAGGACACAGGACTACTGGGCTGAGTGAGGTATGCTTCCCAGGGTTCAATAGGGGACTCTTCCAGAGATAAGGTATGTGTCTGGCCTCTGGGGACATTAGGTTCATAGTGAGTGACTGGTTCTGGCTCTAAGGACAGCACATCCTCCATGGGACTGTCTGGATCCTCCAGTGGGTTCTCTACTGAGGGTGGCTCTTGGTATGTTTCCATTGAGGAGTATTTCTGACAGTAGATGTTCCAGGGGACAGGGACAAGGGGCTCAACTGGTGGCTGATTAAGAGGTGACAATGGTTTGGATGGTTCACTGGGTAGCAGTGGTAGCAGGTCTGGTAGGGGTGATAGGTTCAATGGTAATGGTCACTTGGCCATAGGTAGAGGTTTGGATAGGGTGATAAGGAGGGGGTCTGATGGTGAAGAGAAAAATGGGGGTGAATCATAACAATGGGGAATGGATGTGATAGGTAGGAGACTGTGGGATGATAGGGGAGTCGGTTAATGGGTTAACCAACAAGATACTGGGTGAGACAGCGTTGGTGTACCCTGGGTACTGGAGGATGGGGGAGAAGATAATAGGGGACTGAGGGGCAGTAATAGCAGCAATGAAGGCTGGGTTGTGGTCCCCAAAGGATAAGGCGGGACTAGGCTGGGAGGGTGATGGATAGTAATGGATCCAAGTTTGGGTGGGTGACCAAAGGAAGTCTTTGATGGCTTGACCAGTGGCTTGGATGTTGAGCCGGTAGACGTTGTCAAGATTTGACCAGGAGGCGATGGAGGAAGTGGGAGAGGACACTTCCAACAACAGTCAGCTTCAATAAGAGACTGTTCTATTGTTGGGAACTTACTACTTATGGGTAGCGAGACTCAACAATGGCACAAAGTTGAAGGTGACTGATCCAAAGGAGCAGCAAGGAGATATTGAGGAGGAAGAGACAAAAGGCAAGGAGAGGGGGGGGAATGGAGTAGACTGTTGAAGACAAGGGGTGGGCTGCTAACAATAAGGGAGCTTTGTGAGGCTCCAGTATGGCGGTAGACAAGAGAACAGTCTGAGGACTGTTTGTACAAATTTGCAGGTCTTATATACTAATACAGGGTGGTCTGTATATAGTTAAGGGCAGGCATAATCTAGAGAGATAGGTGGACATGTGCCCCTTTAGGGCAGGTAATAATACAAGAGACAGGTAAGACTTGAGCTAAGAATAGATACAAACTAATAATAGATGAACTGCAGACTATGCCGCAGTTCTACAGTAAGTCTTGTAACTTTGTTGATTCTCAATCAACTGTTGATCATTCCCATGGTCTTCCATGTGTTGATCAACGGACAAGACACATGTAGAAAGCACACACAATCAGGTGATCATATAGATAACCAATCCCTTGGTAGGTCATGTGTTAGGTTCCCATGGTCATGTGCTGTTAAGTCATATGCTTGCTTGAGGGCTTGTAGGTCATGTGATGAGTCATGTGCTAGGTCACATGGTAGGGATTTCCCAGGGTCATGTGGTTGAAGATTCTCTTTGGTTGCTGGTCATTGACCAGGCTTTGTTGCAGGTTCAGGGTGACATCAGATAGCCACTTGGCTATAGCTAGGTTTAGGGGCAGTTCTTGTGGGACTTGTAGGGGTTTGGACTTGGTTTCTAGATGGTGTGGACTTCGTCCATGACAGATGCATCTTGTTGATCATTCCTACAATCTTCCATGTATTGATTAACAGGTTGGATGCACATCCAAAGCGCATCTTGTCATGTGACCTTGTTGATGGCCAGTTCCTTGATAGGTCATATGTTATCTTCCCAGGGTCACAGGGTCGTATCTTCCCAGGGTCACATGCTAGCAAGTCATGTGATATCATAGTGGCAGAGGGGTCTTTTTTTTTTTTTGTAATTATTGTTTATTGTCCTTAGTGTAGCCATCAGACATGTACCTAAAGACTAGACTACAACCTGTATGTAAGCTAAATAAGTCTGTTACCTGGGTGTTACTCTAAGTACTACCAAATGCACTCTCTCCTAACTACAGGCTATACTTTCCAATCTGAAAGGCAGCTCACCAGTGGCAAAGGGCATGGGTCAAGGGTCCAGGATAGGACAAATAACGCGAGGGGGATTGGAAGCTGTCGTCAAGAGGCAAGAGAAGGGGGCAGCTAGAGGGGGGAAAAGAGTGTGGTGCCGAACGCACTTTGGAGAAAGGGCAAGAGAGAAAAGAGGGGGTGGGGAAGGGGAGAGGACAGGGGGAGAGAAGGGAGTGGTCACTGGACAGCAGAAAGGCACACCCTTTAGCAGGGGACCAGGCCCATCTAGAAGTGGTAAGACACTCCACAGGGCCAAGAGCTGCCAGTGCACAGGGCACAGGGCTTATACAGCGACTTCTGAAGAAGAAGGGGGGAGGGGCACCACAAGTTGGACATGGATAAAGTTTGATGGGAGGGGGGGTGGCAAGGGACTTATGCGGCATAGCTGCCCTATAGCTGAGGTGGGTCCAAAGTGGGCCCGAAAGGAGGGGAAGAGGCAATGCCAGCTAGGGCGAAGCCAGAGAGGAGGGGTGGGAAGAGGGGGGAGGGGAGAGGGCCCCAGAGGCAGTGCTGTCCCAGGAGGGACACCTTTAAACACTGTTCTTCAGTCTACGGTAAAGGGTGGGCAGCACCAAGGAGGGGTCCAAAGGGTGGGGGGTGGGTGTTTGTGTTGAGGGGGTACAAGCCCCAAGACCTACTAAGCCCCAGTACAAGATCTGGAGCACCGGCCAAGATACTTGATTCCAAGCCAAGTAGAGGAAGGAGAGAAGGGGGAGAGGGGAGGGGTGCCCAAAGGTGGGGTGCTTGCAATTGCAAGCGAGGGAGGGCCAGAGGAAGGTGGCCTTGGGACCTCCAAGGAGGGATCCAATCTTCAACTCATGGGCCCGCCAAACAAGGACAGGTAGCCATGGTACAACCTAGAGATGGAATGGTAATATTTCAACTGCAATAGCAACTAGCAAGGGAGGGAACACCAGAGCCCACAAAGGGGATGGTGGTGGTAAGAGGACAAGAAGGGATTGTGGTGGAGGGGTCACGTGATGAGTCACATGGAGGGTCATGTGATAAGTTCCCATAGTCACATGATCTTGAAGTTACAGGTTTGTAGCTGGGATTGGGGGGTGTGAGTACTGCTTACAACAGTTACAAAGAAAAGGATAGAAATAGGCATTGTATCAAAGGTACAACTACAGGTATGAGGTCCAAACATCACCCTTTGTCCACTGGCTAGGTGAGAAAGAAAAGTGAAGGGGTGCATCAGCCATTGGGAAGGGGGGCAGGCAATGTGTTTGGTGATATGGTACTCAGCTGTTATTTTTGAGGTGAAAAGTACCATCTGCATAGCAAGGCAAGGAGAGAGGAAGTGAGGAGTGTGGGTGGTAGTTGAACAAGTTAGGCTTGCAGGTGTGCTAAGACTATCACATAGTTGAAAGTGCTCCATACTAAGGCTGCAGCAGGTGCATACCTTATATGAGGGAGCACTGGTTGCCTACTCTTTGTGTATATTGTGTGAGATTATTATCACATGTGCATAAGCTGAGAATGTACAAGGAAGGGGCATGCAGGGGATCTGGAGTGGGAGAGTCCCACTTGCCTACAGTACTGTTATATTCTCAGACTGTCTGATAAGTATGTGCAGATGGTACAGATAAGGAATCTGGGCCTTAGTAATGATGGCCCATGCACTTTGTATCCAATTTGTATAATCATATTCTAAAACTCCCCCTCAAACAGATGCAAGACCCATTTTGCCCATATGCTTCTTGTATTTTGGGTATGGTAGTGCTTTCATTAAGACATCAGCAGTTTGATCAGGATTCCAGACACTTTTGACAGCAATAACTCCTCCTTGAGTTAATTCATATATCCAATGCCAATATAACTTGATATGCTTGGACTGCTTATGGGATTGGGGATTCTTTGCCATCTCCAGAGATCCTTCATTGTCACCTAGGATTTGTGTGGGCCTATTCTTGTTAAGTAAACCTAGCTTGGAATATAAATTCTGTAGCCAACAAGCCTTGTGCACTGCCTCTGAAAGCGTGATATATTCTGCTTCTGTAGATGATTGTGCCTATAGACTTTACCTCTTGGAGCTCCAAGTAATGGCTCTATCACCAGCCATATAGATATAGCCAGAAGTAGATTTGCAATCCTCTGTGTTCATGAAAGCTGCATCTGAATAACCAAAGAAGTTAGAGTCTTAAGAGAGCACTTTATACACAATGCAGTACATGCATATACCAGACAAATATCATAAGATGTGCTTCAGTGCCATAGAATGCTGCAGACTGGGATTTGCTATGTAAGAAGCCAGCCTATTGGCAGTATACTGAATATTGGGACACATTGCTGTTGTGATATATTGGACTTCCCCAAGGAGTCTGGCAAAGGAATTACTGCAATTGCCTTTATTTTCTTTCAGGATTTGGCACAATAGGGATATTTGGATCCAATAGGGTTGTTACTCAATCAGCTAAGCCCAAACCTTCCTTGAGCAAGATCTGTTCAATATACTTGCTGGAAGATATGGCAATCAT
>Ga0307510_10005260_pt1 | contig 15386 bp, 7 predicted proteins | sample 12_EM_MG_FD_207224 | JGI IMG/M metagenome (GOLD analysis project Ga0307510, IMG submission 207224) | Populus trichocarpa ectomycorrhiza microbial communities from riparian zone in the Pacific Northwest, United States - 12_EM | ecosystem: Host-associated > Plants > Roots > Unclassified | place...
TGCACCAGAGCACTAATCTCATTAACCAATGAATTAATTCCTCATCACGCTCATTCACCAGGACACTAATTTCATTAATCCAGGAATTAGTTCAATGATTTGCCCATTCGACACTAATTCCATTAATCCACGAATTAGTTCATTGCATCATATATTTTATTTTCTCGAGTAAACAATATAAAAATTATTAATTGATTAACCATAATTTATCAAATAGAAATACATAGAGACCAATAATAAATTTGGAGCACCGCATAATTACCTGATGTCTGAGCTCGAGCTGAAGTTTCCTGCTACGGTGACGACCCGTCAGCCTCTCCTGGATCGACAAGTATATCACATCATTTCTTTTCATATGTACAATAAATATGTATATTCTTTCTCACTCAAACGTCTTAATCAAGTTTATTTATTCATATCAAACTTTAACTAATATCATTATTCTACTTTCCATATTGATACAATCAATAAATGAAATCCTTCCAATTATCCTTTCATTTGCTGAAAAACTAGTATTAAAAAGAAACATGAAAATTTCCTTCTTCCCTTTGTAATTTTTTTTCTATTCTTCAAATTCCCACATTCTAACACAATTAATTTCATCATTCAAATAAAAAATATATTTGTCTTTAATGTTATTTGTTCTTGGTCGAAATTTAAACTAAAGAAAAACATAAAACTTTCATGTTCTATTAACTCTTTAACATTAATTTCATCTCTTTTCTATACAATCTCATAATCTTATCAAAATTCTTAAATTTTTATTTTTTTGTCCGAAAATTTCTTCTTCAAGAACACTTAAAATTTTGCTTCAATTACCATAATTTCTTACTTTCTCTGCTCACGTCAATAATCTTAACATAATTTCACAATCAATTTCAATTTCTCCAAAATTTATCAAGAATTCTAATTTTTAATTTCACAAAGTTCAATCAATTCAAAGCATGAATTCTTCAAGAATCTTATTTAAAAGTATTAGGGCATCTTAACAAGTAATATTCAAAGCTTTAACACTTTCAAATTAAAGAATTTTTCCTAGCTTTATTCGCATTTCTGTATTTATTTATTTATTGTTTATTATTATTATTTTAACACTCATATAAAACATTTTATTTTAAATTCTCAAATCTATTATCATTTTTATAATTTAATTGATCACTTTTCCTTTATTTTTTATAACATTAAATTTTATTATTATCAAGAATATTATTGAGAGTTTACACAACATATTAAAGATAATTGTGTGATAGAAAAAAGTTCACCCCGCCTCCGATACGTAGTTCAACTGTTTTCTTGTTCGAGATAATTTTGTAATTGAATAGTTATTCTGAGGCATAGTGCTGCACGGATAATTAATTGTAATTTAATTTAGATTTAATGTTAACAGAAGAGGTTGATAATGACGGGGGCCGATGTTAGAATTCGTAGAGATCCCTTAGCAAAGCGGATGCGAGAGGATCAAATAAAGCAAAGTATCTAACCTGCAGCTGACAATTTTGTGCTTTAGCTCTGTCTTTTAACTTTTATCACCTTGATCTAGACGTGAAAATTGTACGTGTGTGTGTGTGTGTGTGTGTGTGTGTGACCAGCTCTCTGCGTTTGTATGTTTGTGCGCGCGCATCGCTCTGTGATGTCTAGGAATCCACTAAGTACCCCTTGAGATCCACATGCAGAAGGCTTTCTTGAGCTGAATCAACATGGAAATTAGGATTCTCGAGATCCACAGGAATATGAAAGATGCTCTTCTTTTGTACAGTTTTTATTATGAACTAGCTACTCGAGGTTTTATTTTGTAAAATTATTAAAAACTGATTCACAACTGTGAAGCTACAATCGTTATTTTAGACAAACAAGGTCCGCAGTCGAATGTTGAGCATAATTTGAAACCATGAAATCAATGTGGGTAGACTGAGGACAAGTAAAATATTCTCATCACAAGCAATTTCTACTGTCAGATAAAAGCACTCAACTTCCAATCTCTGTTTATTGAGGCGAATCAGCAGCTTCTGTTGCAGCAGCTCTTGTAGATTCTTGAGGAGACAGTCTGAAAAGGAGAACTCCTACTGAGCTTTAACAAGTTAAAATTAGGGAGAAACAAACTAGAAGTTTCTCTAGATCAACATATTGAGCTCAAAGTCAAATCGAAGCCATATATAGTTCTAAGATAGAATAGATTGAGCAAGAATGGAAGCTTCTTAGAAGAGAAGAATGACAACGCACGTATATATCATCACATTAAAGTGTTTGGAAGCTTTTTCTACAGTTTTGTATTTATGCTTTACATATTGCTGGTTTGGCTTATCAACGTGCAGTAGTTTTGGCTGTTCTATACAACGGGCAACCTGTCAAAGCTTTCTGGGTGACAGTTTCATCCTTGAAGTCTGCTCTTTGACTCTGTTTCCATTTGTGATGAAGAATTTCCACTAGAAAGGGCTAATATCATCAATCCAGTTCATTTGAAGAAGTCTAGTACTGTTGTTTACGTCTTCACTCGGTCATGTTTCAGTGTTCTTTTGGATAGCTGCATCTATTTTTCTCGAGGAAAAAGAGTATTTAATGCTGGCTGCTTTTCATATTTACCCATCATCATTTAATTCTGTTTGAACTTGCAATAGCGAGGTTGATGGAGAAGAAGAGGGAATTAAATGCAATTGGAGTGTTTATAAAACCACTCCCCAGGCTCGAAAATCAAAGGTGATGGTGTATCCTTCTGAATGCTCTGCCTCATCCGATACAGGCACGTACGGACATGCTAACACACAGTACTGACAGCACCAGTGCTCCTGCTAGGATAATACACGTCTCCTGCTCCTGCAGCATTCCTTTGTTGCTTAAAATGGAAATTCTCTCTTACTACAGCCCATATTTCATTTGAGGTGGAGAAAAAGGTCAACGGAATCCCCATATTACAGCGTTAACATGTCCTTGCACAGAAGGCATGAATTTGACACGATGTTCAAGAGTTAAAAAGATTTTAACCTTTCATTCCAGTAAGAACATGTTTATGTACTTGTGTCCCTTGAAGTCGTAGAATTGCACTATATTAGAAGCAGAAGATTTTCCCTTTGTCAGGATTTTAGGAATTGAGAAGTTGTGCGCCACTAGCATCTTACATGGTAGACTGCATGCCACGTCCCAGCTACACCCTTCAAGCCGCTAACAAGAACCACGTCCTTATTTCCATGAACATGCTGGCCAAACCTAGAAAGGAGGGTCCGATGAGCTAGCTAGCCTTGATGAGGCAAATGATGATTCTGAGAACTTGACTGATTTCCTTGTGGGCTTTGAACAAGAGGAGTGATTGCTGCTTGTCTTTCAAAAACAACAAAGTTTCTCAGCTCCATTGAATGAAACTGAAGCATGATGATGAAATAAATTGAAGGTCGGCATACAGTTGGCTGGTTGATTAGCTGGGGTCTTTCAGTGACAAACCATTATCAATTGCAGCTGAAGGCACCATTTTTGTTCTTTTTGAGATACGTATGGGTTGCCAATATAGAATCTTGATTCAAGGGCTGCTTCTGACAGTGGTCCTCAGTTGGGTTTCGGATTTACTGGCTCTGGTGCGCCTATGTGACCTGTGACAGGAGGAGGAGAGAGAAGCAATGATAGATTGAAATCATTATAATATTATAGATTATTATTATTATTATTATTATTATTATAGAATAGGCATTGCTCAATTACTGTGGATTTGTACTGTTCATACACAGACGTAACACTGTGGACTTACTGTCTTTTCTGATAATTCATTTTCATCTTCAAAGTTTTATAAAATGTGATCTGATCATAATTCAAAGCAATTGCTTTTAATGTTTTAGTTAACGGTAAAATTAAAAAAAAAAATCAAAATGAAAAGGAGACAAGTTTGGCAATTGGGCTTAATGATAGGGAGTTCAGTTAATAATTTGTTTGAGTTTAATTTATATTGGATTATTTTAATCTTATGATCTGAATTTTAAATTTGATAGATTAACCTGGTTGATCCGGGTAATTTTTATTGTCATTTTTTTAATTGAACAAATTTTTTAATTGCATCCCTCAACATTGATTTTATTGAAAATTAAACTTTATAATTTATCTTAATTTATTTTTATGAGATTATTATGGTCTCATACATTAGCATGCAGATTGGGAAGTTAATCTGGGTATACCTGAATTAATTTAATATATTGTCGTCTTGATATTTATAATAAAATATTTTATTTTAAATATTTATTTTGAGTCATATTATATTTTTATATGTCATTTAAATTATTTTTAAACCCGTTAAAACAATTGAATAACATATAATTATTTTTTTATTGAAAAGATATTAGCAACATGTAGAGAATTGTTTTTTTAATGTAAAAAAAGAAATTGATGGGCAACATATCACGTAGGAATGTTCTACAATCATTCAATAATTGAGGCCATCTCCATAAAATAATGGGCCTACGCGGTGCCGAACTCGACCAATGAGAATTCAATGAAGCTTGTGGGGCCCAGGGCGTTATGATTCTTTTTTGCTTGTTTTAGCCAATTCTGCAACTTCAAATTTCAGGATCTAAGGGATTGTAAATCTTTTTTATAATGGGATCCTATAAATTTTAAATCAATTTTTAAAATTACATACAGCATAAAATAATATAGAGCACGTAATCGTGGGACCAAATTATTTTGAGCAGAAAAAAGAAAAGAAAGCAAATGATGAGTTTTTTTGAAAAAATATCCACATTAATATCTTTTGTTTAGTTTTATTTAAGATAAGAGAAAGTTGAAAAACAAGTTTTTTTAAATTTTATAATATAAAAAACGATGCAATTATAAGGGTGTGTTTGAAAACGCGGTGTAAATCATATTCTTAAAAATTTTTAAATTGTTTTTTTGCTTAAAATAAAAAAAATTATGTTTTCATATCGTTTTGATGTGCTGAAATCAAAAAAAAATTTAAACCGTCACCGTTCTCACAATCTCAAACAGCCCTAAATCTGTTTTATAATTACAATACATGATTAATTGTTGTTTATATGTAAATACTTTTAAATCTCAATTAATAATACTTTATTATCTAATAAAAAATTAACAGATGGATTAGATACCTCTTATTATATACATAGATAAAAGAAAACATTAATTTCAAGTTAAAAAAAAAAAGAGAAAATCTGAGAAATTTATTTTAACTAAAACTTTAATTAACAATTTGTTAAGATGGGTTTATTATAAATTATTTTTACTTAAACCATTTGAAAGTCCATATAATAAATTTTATTTTTTATTTTTTATCAAATTACCACATTGCGGATGTCTCTTAGCAAACATAGAATGAGAAATAAATTATACGAAAGGATTATTTTACCCCAAAGTAAACGATAAAACCATCGAATCACTATATAATCCAAGATAAATGAATGCATTTGTACAATTATTTTCCCACGTGTTTTTTTTTTTTTTTTTTTTTGTCTAGCTGAAGTAAAAAAGATGGAACCAAACCAGTCGTCTTTGGATTTGATAGCATGGACTGAAAGATGGACAGCAGAGGTAGAGAGAGATATTTTGGTCTTCGAGAGGAGAATTGTTTTAATGTGGAGAGATATTTAGTCCTCTCTTGGCATTTGAAAAAAGGGGGCACATTTTAACTTTTTGGCCGTAGTGCCTTCCAGAGCACATACATTTATTTAAGTATGTTGTATAGTGCTGGGGAAGGCCAGGATTGTCCCCTCCTCCACCCAGTATTCTACCTTAATTTATTCCCCTGTGGCCTACACTATCTATCTGCAGATAACTCGCAAGATCTCTTGTGCTTTCTATTGCTAGTTTATTCCCCCCTCTCTCGCTTTTTCCCTCTCTCTTTCGAGATTACCTTTCTATACTATTCAAGGTTCTCTCTCTTTTTTTTTTATTATTATTATTATTATTATTATAGAATACAAATATCTGTGGATGATTTACTATGAAATCGCATTGTTAATGCCCTCACAAAACACTGTAGATATTTCTGTATATTTTCTAATAATTTATTTTGGGTTTTTTTAAAAAACTTTTAGGCGATTTGATCCAAATTAAAGTCTAATTGTTTTATATTTTGTAGGCAGGGGTAAAATTGGAAGAAGAGGGACCACATAGAAAAATACATCAAACATGGAAGGCGTGTCAAAAATTTCGCACAAAATACACTTAGGTCCTCGATGTTTAAAAATAACACAATTTATAAAATTTAGGTCCCTTTAAATTTTCAAAACTCACTTTTGGTACAAAAGTTCATTTTTATTGTTTTCAGTCCATGGTTAGAGAGAAGAGAGAGACATGGGTCACCGAATTCCAACGATGAGCGAGAAAATCATCATTTGATGGTGGTTTTTAGAGCCTCAATGTTGCTTGTAAGAACATATCTAAGCTGAGAAAACCAAAACTAACATGTTTTATTTCGAGTTTCTTGAACCTTTTTTGGGTATTTTGGGCTAATGAGTTGGTTTGTAGTTGTTCTAAGGGTGTTAGTGATGTGTTTTTGGGTTGAAATGGCTTAAAAATTAGGCTTTTGTGCAAAACAAACGCTTTCTTGATTTTTCAACTGCCATAGTGGTGGCCAAAATCTAGGCTTGCAGATGACACGTCATCTTTTTTCATGGGTGACTTGTCGCCTGCTTAATTGTTTTTCAAAAAAAATTGGGTGGACGAAAAAAATAAAATCACGCTTAGGCATGCGGGTTTAGGCTTGAAGGCTCGCCTGCTCATTTGGGCTTTTCATTAGAGTGACCCATAGGCGCTGAACCATAGACCCACGAACCTGAGCTTATTTTTTGCCCTCTTTTTAAAAAAATTAGGTGGTAAAAAAAAATTAAACCATGTTCAAGCATGCAGGCATAGGCTTGAAGGCCCACCTATGCATTTGGGCTCTTCATTAAAGTGATTCATAGGCATTGAACCATAGGTCCACGATCCTGAGCTTATTTTTTGCTCTTTTTTTTAAAAAAACATTTAGGTGGACAAAAAAAAAATTAAATTATGCCCAAGCATGCGGGCTTGGGCTTGAAGGCCCACCTATGTATTTGGGCTTTTCATTTGAGTGGCCCAAAGGCGGTGAGCCACAGGCCCGCGAGTTTGGGCTTATTTTTTGCCCTTTTTTTTAGCATTGCTTTTTAAAAAAAAATTATTTTTATCCTTTAACTTTGAGTTGTTTGATAATTGAACTTCAACTTTGGTTTTACTCTTCAACTTTGAGGGTTCTCTCTCTTTATTATTATTATTATTATTATATAATACTAACAAGATAGATGGTTGTGTTATGCCGCGGGTCTATCATTTTTTTTTATATAGTAGAAAAGATATTAAGAAAATGTAAATTTAATTTTTCAAAAAAAAAAATCTAAGATTTGAGTCATTGATTCAAGATAAAAAAAAAAAGATTAAAAAGCAGTAAAAAAAAGGTCAAAGTCAAACCTGGTAAACCTGCTGAATGCATTACTAAAGACATGATATTAGGATAACTATATAGAAAAAAAAAGGTACAAAAAACAAAGAATACTAATTTCTAAAAAAATAATTAAAAAAACAAAATTATTTCGGGTATTACCTCAAATTAGATATCAAATGATGAAATCAATAAATTTAACAAAAACTGAAAACAAAACTCAAGACAGTCCTTGTTATTTTAAAAGAAAGATAAATAATATAAAAAGAAAGTAAAAAAGGACTGTTAGAGGATGAAATATGAGGGAAAAAAAAAAGAGTTTTAAAAAAGGAAAAAAAAACTAAGCAAGCCCGAGTGAACCTTGTAAACCCAGGTTAAACTCTCAAATCCGCAATCCGTTAAATTCTTGACCTAGGCTCAACCCAAGAGCTCAACACCTAAAAAATTAAATATTAGAGGATAAAATCAATTAATTTAATTCAATTTCAAAACAAAATTCCTTTAGAAAAACTAAATTCAACAAAGACAAAACGGAAAAAAAAAAAAAAACCAAAGCAACCCATGTTATTTTCAAAACGACTAAAAAATATCATAGAAAGTGAATTAAAAAATAACAAAATACTGGAGGATGGAGGATGAAAAAAAAAACTAAAGAAACCTGTGTCAACTTCGTAAACCAGGGTTAATCTTCTAAACCCGCAAACCATTAAATTTAGACCCGAACTCAACTAAGAAGCTAAACACCCGATTAATTAAATGTTGGAAGATGAAATAAAAAAAAATCTATCTAAAAATATCTTGCAAGGTCAAAAAAATATGACAATAATAAAAAAAAGAATTAGATTTGACAAGAAAAAAACTAAAGAAAGATGAAATTGCAAAAAAAAAAAAAAACAATTGCCAAAACCATCATAAATAAAAAAGTAATAGTAATTAAAAAAATAGAAACCAAATCTGATAGATGAAAATATCAATTGTGGATGAAATTGAAAACAATTCTTAATTTAATAAACTATTCTAAATTAAAAAAAATTGCAACAAAGAGAACAAGGATGAAATTGAAAAAACCCTTTAATTTCATAAAGTATTCTAAAATTTAAAAATTGTAATAAAGAGAAAAGGATAAAACATTAAATACAACAAACTTTAGGGGCCGATTTGTTTTTTTTTAATTACAACACAAAAATCGAGCAGGAGAGAGGAAAAAAGAAAAAAGAAAACAAAATATCACACGCGTCACACCAGCCGCCATAATGGTACATGCATCGCTGATCCATAGAGGGGAAGCTGAGACGCTTCAGACGCCGCCCTGGAATCACGGTTTTAATCATCGAACAGCGTTGCATACACCATCTAAAGACAGCTGACACTATTCATCTAATTCTTTTTCTTTTTAATTTTTCTTATTTACCAAATTACTTTACTGCCTCCAAGGACACCCAATAACTACCAAAGTGACCACATGTAAATGACATAAGAGCCCCTAAGTCAAAGACAATTGTTTTTATTTTCTAATGGTAATAAAGTAACTTACTTGTTTAAAAATAAAGTCTCAGACTTAAAAGCTCCTTAACCTAAGTGATTGTTTTGTCTTCCAAGGACAATTAAATAATCACATTGTGAAAGAAAACACAAAATTATCGTCTAGCCCCTTCCTTTGGGCTAGATCCATGTCCCATGAAAAATATCATCATATCCCTATATCCAAGACATGCTACTTTATCCACCAAATGGTAAAATTAGTATGTCACTGTGGATTCGCACTGTGAAAGGATGATGCCTTTTAATATAGAGTGTAATAGGTATGGATGATTTACTATAAATTTGCACTATTTATACATTCACAAAACACTATAGATTTACTGTATATTTTCTAATAATTCATTTTGGTTCTTAAAGTCTTTTTTGGGTGATTTGATCATAATTGAAGCCCAATTATTTTTTATTTGTTAGTAAAAGGTGAAATTGGAAGAAGAGGGACCAAATAGAAAAATAGGTCAAACATAGGTGGCATGCTAGTGATTTCACGCAAAATACACTTAGGTCCTCGATATTTAAAAATAACATAATTTATAAAATTTAGGTCCCTTTAAATTTTCAAAACTCACTTTTGATGCAAAACTTTATTTGTATTGTTTTTTAGTTCATGGTTAGAGAGAGGAGAGAGACATGGGTCACCAATTTCTAGCAATGAAAGAGAAAATCATTGTTCACGCTATTTCCAGCCACCAAAATGATTTTTCTTGGTGTCCACAGATTTCATGTGATGAAAGGAACTTGATGGTGGTTTTTAGAGCCTTAATGTTGCTTGTAAAGACATATCTAAGCCAAGGAAACCAAAACTAACAGGTTTGATTTCAGGTTTCTAAACCTTTTTTGGGTATTTTGGGTTGATGAGTTAGTTTGTAGTTGTTTTAAGGGTGTTAGTGATGTGTTTTTAGGTTGAAATGGGTTAAAAATTAGGTTTTTGGGCAAAACAAATGCTTCATTGATTTTGTGGGCACTATAGTGGTGGCTAGAATCTAGACTTACAAATGACATGTTATCTGTCTTCGCGGGTGACTTATTGCATGATTAATTTTTCTTTCAAAAAAATATGGGTGGATGAAAAAAAAATAAAACCAAGCTCGGGCATGCGAGCTTAGGCTTGAAGGCCCATCTACGCGTGTGGGCTCTTTATTAGAGTGGCCTAAAGGCGCTAGGCCATAAGCCCTTAAACCTAGGCTCATTTTTTGCCCTTATTTTTTCCTTTGCTTTTTTAAATGATTTTTTTTCATTTTTATCCTTCAACTTTGAGTTTTTTGATAATTGAGCTTCATGAATTTATTCAATTTGCTTTCAAACGCGATCACTCTGGTACCACGACCGAGTTAGAGATTTTGCATCTTGACTTGGGTGGGCTTGGATCAAATTTTTTCATCCTTTTTTTAATTATATTTTTTTCTTAATTGTTATCCTTCAACATATTATTTGCTAGAGATTGAACTTCAACATTTTTCTTTTCATTTTTTCTTTCTTTAAAGTCATCATGTCCTCATTTTATTTATTAGGAATTGGTCTTCGAGCTTTTTTTCCTATGTTTCTCTATATGAGATTGTCTTAATCTTATGTGAATGGTCACAAAATTTACGAGTTAACCCGTTTTAACTAAGTTTTTTTTATTTTTTTTATTTTGCCATTCAACATTAGGGTTGTTTGATAATTCGGATAAGCTCAAGTGATGTTCTTTTACCTTTTTTGTTGCTATTTTTTGTCTATTTATTTATTTATTGTTGTTGTATTTTTTTCAATCATATTATTTAAAATTACCAATTGAATCAATGACTAAGATCTTAAATTATTTTTCCTTAGCGTTTTTCTTTATGTGAAAAAAAAATTGGTCAATCCGTAACGGATTGCAGGCCACAAATCTAGTGTATTCTAATTAGTTAGCAAGACCAAAATTCAAAAGGATGTTCAATTAGAAATTAAATACCTAAGATGGTTCTTTTAAATGGACAATACATGGTGCAGATGAACTCATATGTTATGTTGTCCTATTAATTCATAATATCTTAATCCTTGCTTGGAGTATATGATAACCCGAATCTCTTTTATATGCTTTACTTAAAAATAGTTTGAGAAAACTTCAAATTAGGTATAATACTTTACTTTAAAAACTAAAATAGAGATGTTTTTCGTTAAGACCTTAAAAGAAAAATATTGGTAGATATAATATAGAAATCCCCTCTTATACCAATGCACAAACAAGGGATACAAAAACATGAATATGAACTTTTTTTTAAAAAAAGGTTAAGAATCTCATTAATGATGATAGAAACCCATTACAAGATAAATTTTATAGATTCAATAAGAAATTAGTTCAAAGAATACAAAAAACTTCACATGAGCTTTACTATAAGTTTGATGTTTGGGCTTGATTATACTTGAAAAACAATTCCATTATGGAACAAAGGACTTTTCGATATTAGTCAGTAAACGTAGAAGAGAAACGAGGAAGAATGTAAGAATGAGAGTGAAAATATGGAGTATGAGAAAATTATATGTTGTGAGAACCCGTTCTGTTTATCTGGTGACCCAAAATATTTATAAACCTTGGCCACATCAGCTCACCTCAGGAGATGAAGAGTTGCACAATAATTGATCGGTGAAAATATTTGGGCCCACCTTTGGTTGTAATGCCTTTCATATTGGTGGATAGGTGAGTGAATATTAGTGATACATTGACTAGAAATAACCATTGGTTGAGAAAGAAGCTCCCTGATTTACATTGAATGCAGTGTTTGTTTGCACTATTGATCATTGGCTAGAAAAGGTGCCACCAACCCTGTATATAAATATGTACTTGCAGAAAATATACAATAAAATATGTCAGTTCATCATAAAAAATATTGTTTATGTGGGCAGTGCAACATCGCGTTCTAACTAATCAAAACTAAAAAAAATATATTAAAATAGTGTAGGAGCCGAGATTTTTTCATTGTACTAGGTTGAAGCCCAAATAATTTCTTGGATCAAAATGAGAGAAAAAAGGATCAAGCTAGTCTAAAAGAATTGAGAAGCAATTTGCTTGGACAATAGGGTGGTGAAAAAAAAGAGAAAAAAGATGTGAGAGAAAAAACGTGGGATGAAGGAGGAGGGAGAGGGGGTGAGTAGAAAAGGTGGGTAAAAAAAAAGATGAGTGATACTTTGGTTTTGGCCTAAATGTCCACAAAAAGGTGTGTAGGCCCGAACAACTATAAAAAGATACATGGGTGGTTGGGCTTTGGCCTAAATAACCATCACTATTTTTTTCAATGTGGCATGTTCACTATTGTCTTTCAAGATCTCATTGGATTTGTTTTGTTGTTATATTTTCAAAAATTCTTTGTGTCAAAATTAAAGTTTTAATATGTCTTCGATGACCTATTTTTCTCTTCTCTCTTTTTCTTTCCATCTCCTCTCTCCTTGCCATGTCATTTATGCTTTGAAGATAAACAAGTGTTCAACATTGAAGAGAATGAATTAAAATGAAAAGTGAGGGTGTTTTGCAATGAGAGATGTTGTGTGTGTATAAAATTTGGAACCATGTTATTTTTCTCAATTTTTAATACAGTATAAAAAAAATTAAGAAAAATAACATGATTCAAAACTTATTTAGAAAAATAGTGCAATTTAACAAGTCACAAATAATATTTGCAACTCTTTTAAAAAAATATTTGATAGATGCAACTTCAAAAGATATTTTAAAATTTAAATTTAAAAATAAAGCAAACTCTATTCTTTTATCAAATTTAAATTGATAGATAAGGTACCTGACGTTCCTCGGCCTCGAGGTGCATTAATTAATTGTCTTACATGATATTGGAGATATTTTGTACTCCATGGCAGAGCACCTTTCTCTAATATATTCCGCTTGCCTGTCCAAACATAACACTGCCATTATCATTTACTACCCTTTATTTCCTCATAAGTTATTTACACATGAAGATCGTCATATGTATGATCGACTTCGGTTTTTCTGATGATAAACCAATATCCATCTTAAGTCAAAAGCTTTATTTAACTCTCACGAGTGTAATACATGAAACCTCGAAGTCTGAGTCTGTATTGGGCCTTCCTTTTATTTGCCTAATTTGTTTTTCATTTAAATTATGTGTCAGATAATACCGTGCCCCATTTATCTATTAGTTCAAAGCCTTCATTATTGGGTGAAACTCCTCTTTGCATTTATTACGACTCTTTCTTCTAATTTATTAGTCAACATTTTATTAAGATTTTTTTTATTATTAATATTTTTGTTTTGTTTAGGAATCTTCCTAAAATATATGGATGTGGCAAACATGTCATATCCAAGGCGCCTGAACTTGATAGTCAGCCAAGTGCAAAGTAATGTGGGTCTCGCATGTTTGCTAGATCCAAGACGCCTGGACTTAGTGGACAACCAAGTCCAAAGTGCGCGGACTTAGCAGTAAAAAAAGTCCATATAATGTTGGTTTGACATATTCGCTAGACCCAAGGCGCCTGGACTTGGCGGACAACCAAGTCCAAAGAGCACGAACTTAACAGTCAATCAAGTCCATGTAACGTGGGTCTGACATATTTGCCAGACCTAAGATGCCTCGACTTGGTGGACAACCATGTCTAAAGTGGAAACTTGGCAATCAGCAAAGTTCTTGTAATGTAGGTCTGGCATGTTTGGCAGACCCAGGACGTCTAGACTTGGCAGATAGCCATGTCTAAAGTACGCGAACTTGGCAGTCAGCGAGGTCCATGTAACATGGGTCTGACATGTTTGGCAGACCCAAGACGCTTGGACTTGGTGGACAACCAAGTCTAAAGTGTGCGAACTTAGCAGTCAACCAAGTCCATGTAATATAGGTCTGGCATGTTTGAGCCCCCCTGATTGGAACTGTTTTATTGCAGGTATTCAAGACCTTCTTAGTAAATTGGGAGTTCTCTAGATTAAAAAGAAATCCAAGTCCTTTTATAAATTGATTAACTACTACCTCAAACACCAAATAACCTTTTATTTATGTTTTTTTATTTTTGAACTTCATTAGTGGCGCCATTCATGGAAACTGATCAAAAAGCCATTGGTTTTTACCTAAAACATGTTTTTAGCATTTTCAGGGCATTTTATGGTTTACAATCAATGACCCCAAGGCTAGGAAGCGGGACAAATCAACTTATTATCGCAGACATTCCTACCTAGCATGAGCTTTAACAACTCACTAGTTGAGTGCAACTCCTCACCTAAACCATGTTGACAACCCGAGGGCAAAATCAGACATTGCCACTATAACAAGTCTTAACACCCTCAACAGCACACAATGTCTTACCACCAGGGTCACCAGCTACACCAGGAGCTCGTAGACAATTACATTACTTAGAGGAGACTAAACAAAATGACGTTCATGAAAGTTCCTCAAGGAATCAGTCACGCCATTATCACACTCATGCACAGAGCAAACACTCTAAATGCACTCCCCTTAGTTACTATGGGATGAACATCAGTCATTGTAATCATCATTCTACACCAAGCCCTTCAAGCTCTCAAGAGCCTAATAAACAAAGAGCAAGGAGACAGTCTGTGCACGAGCACACCCAGAGGAATGTTTATAGTCCCCAAGAGTGGAGGTTTCTTCCCTTGTCCAAACATATATTGAAGAATGGACTCTCTAAGAACTATTTTTCCATGAATATGAATTTGGACAACTATGACAGCTTAATCGACCTAAAGGAACATATGTAGAATATACGTAGTAGCTTGGATTTGAACATCCAAGACCATGACTCAATATGCAAAATATTCCCTTCAACCTTTAAAGGATTTGCACGTGCTTGGTATAACAAAACTCTATTGAAGGTTTCGGTAACCTATGTGTGAAGCTAGTGGCACGCTTTAACACTAGCATACCCACCAAGAAAACCTCTACAGAGCTTTTCAGTGAAGCCGAACAAGAAAGCGAGTCTACACGGGCATATTTGAGGAGATTCAACGTGGAGATGCTAAAGGTGGAAGAATTAATTGAGCCAATAGTCTCAGAAGCCTTAATAAAAGGAGTAAAAGAACATGTCCTCTGGAGAGAACTTTATGTTTTACCATATAGAAGCTTGTTCGAAGTAAATCAAATAATGGAAAATCATATACAGATTGAAGGGGCCAATTTACTTCGACATGTATGTTCTTGTTTTTACAAGGACAACCAACATCAATGATTTTCCAAGTGAAATAATCACGGTACCCGAAGAGCCTTTCTTATACCTGTCACTCAGATCACCTTAAGATGTATAATCCTTTATAAGAATGTAAGTTTTTTAAATATGAATGACTTATTCAAAATGGCTTTTCATTTTCTCTAGGTGGTCCCTTAGGGCGATAGCCGCACCACTCTCCAATGGATGGATGTGATCTCATCAGTGATATATACACCAATCTTCAAGGGAAGAATATGATCTCCCCAATGTTATATGCACCACTCTCTAAGGGATGAACATCGTCTCCCCAATGTTA
>Ga0307510_10005261_pt1 | contig 15386 bp, 7 predicted proteins | sample 12_EM_MG_FD_207224 | JGI IMG/M metagenome (GOLD analysis project Ga0307510, IMG submission 207224) | Populus trichocarpa ectomycorrhiza microbial communities from riparian zone in the Pacific Northwest, United States - 12_EM | ecosystem: Host-associated > Plants > Roots > Unclassified | place...
TTTTTAAAAAAATGAAAAAACATTATTTTGATGCATTTCGACATAAAAAGTACTTTAAAAAGTAACCACAACCACACTTTTAAACAGGCTAGATTCAATTCATGGATTATTAAGTTAATGCATGTCAGCTATTTTTATTAAAACAACTACAATTCTACTCTTTTTTTTTTATGTTAATGAAGTTGATTTTAGACCAAATTTAATCAAGTTTTGTCAAATTATTATTTTGTATGGTTAATTCAAGTAAAGTTTTAAATACAAGTTTTTTAAATCAATATCTCAAATCAAATCAAACCAAATTTAACCACTATGCTACATAATATGTTGAAGTTTTTAAGATATTAGTGCCAATGCATAGAGCCCTAGACTAGATATCATTTATCTGTAAGGAAAAATGTCTCGGAGATAGAAGAATATTGTTAAATCGATTCAAAAGATTTATCAAAACTTATACTCAAATTAATACTATCTGTTTAAAATTCACGTGAGCTACACTTAAATAGTTAATCGTGGAGTTTTTTCTATTTCCAGAAGAATTGAGTGAAACAAACATTAGCTTCAAAAATCTACTTTAACTAGATTTCTAGTAGGTGATTCCATGCCTATTAATTATTATTATTATTAAAAAAAAAAACTAAATTCTCACAAAACACTACTATGTAATAGTTTTTTTTCCCTTGGTTTTTTTGTTTTTCTAAATCCATGTTTCTTTTCCAAATTTTATCCTCTATTATTTAGTTTATTAGAATTTGAGTTTTTATTATTTAGTACATTTTGCTTTTTATATAATTATTTTAGTCTTAGAACATATATCACGGATCTGACGTGTTAACCGAATTGACTAAAGTTTTTTAAAAAAAATTAGTATTTTTTTAAAAAAATTATCCATCGATATTGAGTTTATCGGGAATTAGACTTTATGATTTGTTTCAGTTTGTTTTTTATGAGGTTATCTCAGTCTTATGACACAGGTCACAGGTTTGCGAGCTAACCTGGATAGACCCAGGTCATTTTATTGTGTTCTTTTTTTCATATTGATTTTTTTTTCAATGTCATTATCCGACAATTAATTTATTATGAATTGTGCTTCATAATTTGTTTTGATTTTATTTCTATGATATTTTTTCAGTCTCACGACCTAGTTTGTGGGTCTGACAAGTTAACTCATATTATTTTTTGGTTTTTTATGAAGTTATCTCGGTCTCATGACCTGGGTTATGGGTTGACAAGTTGACTTGGGTTAACTCGAGTTATTTTCTGTGATTTTTTAAAAAAAATTATTTTTTTAACTTCATCATTCAACATTTGGTTGATTAAGAACTAAATTTCATAATTTATTTTAATTTACTTTCTACGGGGTTATCTTAGTCTAACGTCTAAGTCACAAGTTTGACAGGTTAACTTGAGTTGACTTAGATTATTTGTTATGGTCTCTTCTTTTTAATTTATTTTTATTAAAAAATAAATCATTCAATATTGAGTTGATTGAAAATTGTGTTTCATAATTTGTTTTAATTTGCTTTATATAAGGTTATTGTGGTCTCATGACTCGAAACGTAAATTTGGTAGATGAACTCGGGTCGATTTAATATGTTGTCATCTCAATATTTTTTTTGAAAAAATATTGTCTCTAATTTTTGTCAATCAAACTATATTTTTATCACTAATATTAGAAAAACATTAAAAACACCTTAATATTTTTTTTTATATTAAAAAAATATCTAACTCGCTACACAATGCCTGCTAAGGATTTAGTGTATAATCTATATTTCGTAAGTTGTTAATAATCAAACAACTAATAACACAATATGAAATCTACAAATTAATGTTTGGCAGCATACCAAATAGCACATAGGAATAGTACACGTATATATCATTAATTATTATATTCAAAAAATAATAATTGTTAATGGATATGAAATCTACATATTATTGTCTAGCGGAATACCAAGTGTGTAACACTAAATACACAGTGAAAATTGGTATAAAAGAAGTGACTAGAACAGCTCTATTTTATAATGTAATATATATATATTTTTTCAATAATTCAAAGCTTTTTAATTTCATTTAAGTCATTCGAGAGCTTTACTTAAATACACTCGAGAAAATTATGAATTGATAAAATTCATAACTAAAATCACGTGTAAATTAGAAAAAACATGTCAAGAATCAACCTTGAAATGAAATCAGGCTAAAAAATCTCATGTTCATCCTGGTTATCTCTCACGGCTTTTTTTTAAATAAACTTGAGTTGAGTATTTTTCAATAGATTTTTTTTTTATATATATATATATATATTAAAGGTGAGCTAAATGCTTGGTATGGTAATTATCAAGCGAAACCACGCACAATCGTATGAGAATGAAATTCACAAATCATGTAAAACAAACATAGATAAATTGACTAAAACTTATAGTTAAAAGACAGAAAAAATCCACCTCAAACCAATAATTCATTAGTTGTCGGAACCTATCGGCAACCAATTCGGAAAATAGCCTAGGTTATGAGGTTATATAAGGCCATTTATATTCATTAGGTCTATATTGATGAATTATTTTTATTAAAATAATATTATTTTATTTTTTTTCTTGATATTATTTCAAACAAGTTTATATTGAGTTTAATCGAATTAATCAAGTTATTAAAAACTCATGTCAATATCCAAACTAATTTAACTTGAAATCTATTTTTAAATCAACTCACTGAACTAAATTTAACAATTCTTAAATAAATAACAACAAAAACAATAATAAAAAATATCAAAAATTCATATAAAAAACCCAATAGATAATAATAACAATTTTAAAGGGATGTTATCAATGAAAAGGTAAAATAACAAAAACTAAATTACATGGGCAAAGTAATGCAGAAATGAATAGTGATTTCCCTCTTTGGCCCTTCAAAAAAGGTTTATTAACCTTGAGGGGTAATTCAGTCTTTTCATAGGAACACATTATTCATCGACAAATTTATTAGGAACAAACCTAACTTTTGACTTCTATTATTAATAAATGACTTGATGAGTCTTATAAGCCAAAAAAAAAAAATTACATTTAAGGGCGTCTTAGATATTTTGATTTTCTAAGCATAATTAAATTACTCATATAGGTAAAGATAAAAATAAAGCTTTCTTCATAGGGGTTTTTTCACCTTTTTATCTTTGTTTTGTTTATTATAATAAAGTTGACTTGGAAATAATTTTGTCTTTCACATATATAAAAATTAATAAAAATAAAAAGTGGTTAATCAAAGGATGAGAATATCCTATCATTTATACTTCATATCTAATCTAGTTTTTATTCTTTTGATTTTTTTGATTTTTTTCCTTCAATTTCATTCATAATCATTAGGTTCTATTTGACTTTTATTTCAAATATGATTTTTATTTTTTTGATATTTTTTATATCCTTTAACGAATAATTTTTTTATTTTCACCCCTCATCATTTCATTTTAATTTTTTTCATGTCGAATTTGGCCACCTTTTTTTAATGATGTTTATTTTGTTATGGATCTTTTTTTATTGCTTTTTTTTTAGATTTCATTCCTCGATATATTTTTTTATTGAGACACAAGTTTCGAGGGTTAACACGGGTTAATTTTGGTTTTTATTAGGTCCTTTTGTAAAAACAAAATCATTTTTATCCTTCAATATTTTATTTATGTGGAGTTGGTTTTCAAGCTTTTTCTTGTTTTGCTTTCCGTTTTATAAGATTATCCAAGTCTTATGCCCATGGTCGCAGGGTTAGCGGGTTAACCCATGCTAACTCATATTTTTTGTTGCTTTTAGTTTCATGCCTCAACTTTTTTTATTGATAATTTAGCTTCATTGTTTTTTTGGGCATGCCTTCTACGTGGTCAGCCTTGGTGTCATGACCACGATCATGATTTTTTAAGGTTAACACTAATTAACTTCAGTCTATTTTTACATTTTTTTATTAAAAAAATCAATTTTATCTTTTAATATTTTTTTTTTTTAAGAGTTGATATTTGTGCTTTTTCTCTCTCTTTCCTTTCTATGGAGTTCTTGTCTCCATGGTCACGAGGTTAGCAGGTTAACTCTGGTTAATTCAATTTTGTTTTCTATTGGTTTTATTTTTAGAATGTATTTTTTAAAGTTCCATGTCTCAATATTTTTTTATTGAGAATTTTTCTTTGTTGTTTTTTTTTGTTTGCCTTCTGCTTGTTAAGTATTGGTCTCATGATCTCGGTTACAGTTTTTGAAGATTAACACAAGTTGACTTTTGTCTTTTTAGATCTTTTTTAATTATTATTTTTTTAATTTCATCTTTCAACAGTTAATTTTTTGGGAGTTGGTCCCCGTGCTTTTTTTCTCTCTCTTTTCGTTATTTGGGGTTATCTTAATCATGTACCCGTGGTTATAAGGTTAGCAGGTTAACACGAGTTGACCCAAATCTTTTTTATTTTTTATTTTTTGTTGTTTTATTATTAAACATTGAATTGTTTTATAGTTGAGTTTCATGGTTTCATTCAATTTGCTTTTGTTGGTGATTTGTTTTTATTGCGCATATAATCGCTTGATTATATAAAAATATATATATTTTAAGAAATATAGTTATTAAAACAACTTAGTACAAGACTCATGTTGCACAATCAAATATCCTAATAATTTTTCAATTTCATCATTCAACGTTTAATTTTTTATAGAATTGGTCTTTGTGTTTTTTGTTCTCATTTTCCTTTCCATGAGATTATTCCAATTATGTGTTTATGGTTGCGGGGTTAACGCGTCTACGCAGGTAGACCCAAGTCTTTTTTTTCTTTTTAATTAATGTTATTTTTTCATCTTTTTCATTCAAGATTGCATTATAACTTTTTTTTTTACCTTTAATAGGCATACATGGTTGTTTCACTACATGAAAGTAATATTATAAGAAACATGGTTGTTAAACACAACTAAGTACATGATCTATATTGTGAGATCAAATATTTTAATCTTAAATATTTTTTGATCAAATACCGATTTAATTAATTAGATACGTGTATAAACATTTTGATTTGTGATTAAGAATTTTTTTATATAAAACAATACATCAAAAAAGCATGCATATTCTTTTTTTATTGAAAAACCTCGTGGTGGAGCGCAAGTGCAAATCTAGGCCTTGTTTGTGTGCCGGAAAGTAATTTTCTTTTGAAAAATGATTTCTATGAAAAGTGAATTTCTGGAAAATGAACTATTTTTTTTAATATTTAGTAGTGTCATGGAAAATGAGTTAGAAAATATTTTCTAGTGTTTGACTGTGTCATGGTAAATGAGTTAAAAAAATAACTTATTAATGTTTAATTTTTTTTCAAGTTTATTATAATAACCGGGATCAAATTTGACAGATAAAAAAGTTGAAAGATGATGAAATTGAAGAAAAAACATCTAATTTCATAAATTATTTTGAATAAAATAAATAATTAAAAAAATAAAGACCAAATATGACAGATAAAAAAGTTGAAATGGGATAAAATTGAAAAAATTTCAATTTTATAAGTTATTTTAAATAAAATAAATAACAATAAAAAGAACAAGAACCAAATCTGATAAATAAGAAATTTCAAATAAGAAAAAGAATAAAAAAAAAACAAGCAACAATCAAAAGAGTAAGGAAAAAATTTGATATAAAAATCAAATCAAATTATAAGATATGAAATTAAAAAAATAAAAATAAAATATATAGCAATAAAAAAATCGATGATGAAATTTTATATAATTAATAAATAAAAAAATATATTTTTATTTTTTTATAACTTCTGAAAAAAAAATTTCCACTCAAGATAAAAAATAAAATATTATTTTTAATATTTATATATCAAAATAATTTAAAAAATTAATTTAAAATAAAAAATTTAAATATTTTTTAAATATTTTTAAAATATAAAATCAAACAGAATCTAAACTCGTAGCAGATAGGAGGTATCACCCGGCCTGTCAAATACGGACGGGGTGAGAGCTGGCTTTGGCTAAGATATTATAATAATCATGGTGGAATTTATAATATATGTCTTAATACAGTTATGATTATTTTTGGCCGTACTGTCATTAATCTTTAGTAATCACGGCTAAGAATTTATAATAATCATGGTGTATTTTATTGTCCTTTGTTGGAGTTGGACTGATACAATAAGAGCAAATTATTTTTTTAATTCGACATTGAAACCGATGGAAATATCTGTAAAGGGGTAAACTGGGTTAGAGAGATTTTAATTTGACCTGTTCATATTGACTCGGTCAAATTTTGTGCATTCAAAACTTTAAAAAGGGTTAAATTTAATGTAAAATAAGACGGGTAAGTTTAGAACAATACAGTGCACTGTTTTCAATAAATTATTGGAATTTTTTTTATTCTAAGAAGGGTAATCTTTTAAAATAAATTGGAATACCAATTTGTTATTGTCTAAGTTTTAAAATCCGGTTCGGCTTGACTGGTCAACCTGAGATTTGGCCGACTCGGGGTTGGAACTGAGTCGGGTTGAAAAAAAACATGGAAGAAAAAACCCGGTGTGACCCGGCAAGACCCAATAAAAAACCCGGTTATAACCCGTTGACCTTTTATTTTTTACTAAAACGACGTCGTTTTGATTTTTTTAAAACAATTGACCGGGACAACCCGGTCAAAACCCGGAACCCGGGTCTTGGACCGGGCCAGGTCTAAAAACTATAGTTATTATAACCATGTGTTCAAGTAATTAGTGGAGTAAATTCAAAATATATATTTTTAATTTTTTAATTGAAATAACATTATTTTAAATAAATATTTTTTTAAAATTATTGAAATTGATATAGTCAAATTCTACTGAATTTTACTGAATCAACTAAATTTAACAGATTATAAGTTAATTTATCAGGTCATTCAAATTTAACGAGTAAATATTAACTTAATTTTCTTTAAAAAAACCCGACCCATACTGGATTTTAGGTTAGCAAATCACCCCGTAACTACGGTTGAGAAGGAGAGGATAAAGATCGTGTGTGTTATGTGAAAATGCACTCTTTTATGATGCCTAGATGAGGTGGAACCTTTTAGACAAAGCCACGTGGGCAAGTGATGTTCCAGATGAGACCATGAACAAATATTCTGTTGCTTCTTGTCCCTAAGGAGCAAACTATCATGTCACTCATCATAAAGAAAGCTTTTCTATTGCCCTGCGCTCCTCCACATGATCGGATCAATTTTTTAAAAAAATAAAAAAGGGTTGAATTTTGTGCTTTCAAAACTTCAAAAAGGGTTGAATTTAATATAAAGTATGATGGGTAGGTATATAACAATATTGTGCACTGTTTTCAATAAATTATTCGATTTTTTCTGCTCCAAGAGGGGTAATCTTTTAAAATAAATTAGAATAACAATATCAATTGAATTGCATTTTACTACCAACTTATTGGAAACACCAGATACATGCCCGCGCTCTACTATGATAGTTCATGTTTGTATTAAATACATAAGATAACATAGCTAATAATATAAAAAAAAATCAACACAAACCGTAAATAGTAATATGAATAGAAAGATTTTAAGATCTAGAGGGGTTAATACATGACTAGGACAGCAAGAAAGAAATCCAAATAAAAATCAAAACTTGTCCATTGTAATTTTTGCCAAGTACACATAACATGGATTTAACATACTTGTCAGACCCAAGATGTTGGACTCAAGTAGCTTGGGTTTGGCGTGGTTCCCAAACCCATGTCGCTTAGGTATAGTGTGGTTCCAAACTCATGGCGATTGGGCTTGACATTGTTGTCAAACCCAGGTAGTTTGGGTCTGGCGTGTAGGATTTGCATAATTTTCGTGAGCCAGACAAAGGTAATGGTTTTGTTGAGGACCAAAATACTCATACAAAGGTGTTGAATAGTTTTAAGACATCTAACTAATAATTCATTGTGAACTCTTGGTGTATTGTTAAGAAAAAAACAGCAAATACCTTCGTCAAACGCTGCTGAATTTCAATAAATAAATGCAGAATTTGAGAAACTCTGCTATATTGATATTTGATACCAATTGTTAGATATATGTCCGTGATCTTGCAACTTTAAAAACTCTGATCAAGAACAAAGAAAAATTATTATTGCAAGCTTCTCTTGTTAACTATGCATGGATATACTTATTGTACTCCAATAAAATGTCAATTTAACATACTCAAAGTTCTCCTATTCTGCCAATTAATTTGTTGTCCAAACTTTCTGTTACCCGTCTCTAATCCTCATACTTGGATCTGACAATGTTGTTAGATCCAAGTAACTTGAGTTTGTGTGGTTGCCAAACCTATAACACTTAGGTCTGGCATGAGCGTTTTGATGTAAATGAAATGGATCAAGATTCCAGCAAGGAGCAATGTGTTGCAGCAGCTACAAATTTCACAGATTTCACAGATTCCAGAGGATTAAAGTATTCTGTGCAAGCCAAAATCCCAACAATGCATGTTGATGTGAATGTTCCAGCAAAGCAGGTTGACAAAGAGGCAGTTAATTAATAATGGATGAAGATCATCTTATATTTTTAAGTGGCAGGAGAAGTTAACTATAACTATTTGTTTTTATCTTAGTTGGTAGTTATCTAGTAAATAAATGTAATATGTATTTCTATTTAATGAAGAATGTATATCTGGATTGGGTAAATGTTAATGAAAGTTCTTTGTATTTGGTGTGATTCCAAAATGAGAGTGATTCTCTTGAGTGGTGTGAGGCTACTTGTTTTCTATTCCTTGTAATCTTTATTTTTTGCAATAAAACATCAGACTTCTTCCCTTTTATTAATTCTTTCTTTCTGCTATCTTCTCTACTGAATCCCAAAATTAGTAAACTTGGTTCTTCTTGATTTCATTTAACATTAATTGGCCTGTAATGGTTACAAAACTCAAGATGATTGGGGTCTGGAATGATTGTCAGACCCAAGTATCTTTCCTCTCATCCGATTCACTTTCATTCTCTTCGTGATCTGAGTTGTAAAAAGTTAAAAGAAAATGAGAGAGAAGAAGCAATGAATGAGAAGAAAAAAAAAGCCAAAATTTTTTTTTTCGCTCGTGAAAGATGAGAAATTGAAAGTAAAATTATTATTATAATCCATAGTAAAATATTTCTTGATCCACAATGATTTTTCCACACCATTTAACTTTTGTTATAATTTGTTTACAGCATGGTGGCTGATCCAAGTCTTGGTGAGTTTTAAGGTTAAAATCATAGTTATTAGGCCTGTGTGTTCATGGCTTGAATAACAGATTAGCTGAGTGAATTTAAAATAATATTTTTATAATAAAATAAATTTATTTTGAATATGTTTAATTTTTTTATTAAAGTTAATCTAATCAAGTCTTACCTGGGATTAACTGAGTCAATTGGATTATGAGTTAGCCTCCTAGATCATCTATATTTAATCGGATCATGAATAAAATTGTAAGGTTATTCAAATTTATTCGAGTCAACATCTAACTTGATTTTTTAAAAAACAAAACAACTCGATATTAGATTTTAGGTTAGAAAATTACCCCATCAACACCACAAGTTATACAACTATGGTTAAGAAGGAAATGATTTAAAGTGTGTTTGAGATTATGGTAACGGTTGCAGTTCAAAGTGTTTTTTATTTAGAAATGTATCAAAATGATATTTTTTTAATTTTTAAAAAATATTTTTATATCAATATATCAATATAATCTAAAAATATAAAAAAATATAATTTTTAGCAAACAAAAATTTAAAAAATGCACTATTTTATGATGCATAGATGAGGTGGAACCTTTTAGACAAAGCCACGTGGGCAATTGATGTTCCAGATGAGACTATGATGATGGCCACGTCCATGAACAAATATTCTGTTGTTTCTTGTCCCCGAGGAGCAAACTATCATGTCACTCATCATACAGGGTCGGAGCCAGCATATTCAGGCTGAGGGGCCAAATTAAAAAAAAAAAAAAAAACAAGAGAAGATTAAAAGTTAAAATTTACTAATTTTATAACTAAAATTTATAAATATTCAAAGGGAAAACGGGAAAAAAATTGCAGGGGCCGGGCCTCTGCCAGCCACCCCTGCATACAAAAAGCTTTATTTCCTTCTCTCTTTTTTTTCTAGCACAACATGCATTATACTTGAAGTGTTTTATTAATGATTTGTTTTGATTTAGATAAACAAAACCAGTGAATTCAGCAATTATGTGGATATGCAGTCGAAGATTTTAAGTGGGGATGTTAACATAAAAATTGTAAAGACAAGTTCGAAGATTAAACAAATTAAATAAAGGTTGAATAGCAACTATGTTATTTTTAGAAGATGCATAATTATTATGAGAATTTAAAGATTAAAATTTAAAATTTTTTTGAAGCTTTGGAGGTGTTATTCAAAACCTACATATTAATAAATTTATGAATCTATCACATCCAAAAATGTGTTATGTGATATTTCTTACAATAATCTATTGAAGCAAAAACTCGCGTTAATTAAGGATATTAAATTATCAAAGTAAAAAAAATTTATTATTGCAAAGTGAAACTTTATGCAATTAGCAATTTATTATATACCTAGTTTGATTCTCCATGCTATGTTATAGCACAAAACATTTTTTCTCAGTAAAAAATAAGTGTTGGTGTTGTTCATGTTTTTTTTACTGTCAAAAAAGTTTTTAATACAAACAAAAAAGTTTATAAATGCATTTAATATAATAAATCAAGAATTATTTGTTTCAATATATAATAATAAATTTGTTGATTACACTCATATATTAAGCTGGAAGGTGAGATAAAAATGTTATTTCTTATAAAAAATGAGGCTTGATAGTTGCTTTAGTTTAAAATTATGTCGTAAAAGTCTTAATTAGTTTGAATCAATTTAAATTGACATCAAAACAACATTAAATTGACATCAAAACTTATTATTAACACTGCAGGAGCTTCATATAAAACCAACAAAAACAAAACATCAAACACAACTCTAAATCAACTTAACATGGAAGAATTAAGTTGTGAATAAAAAAAAGTCAAGCAAATAAAAAATAATGTAGATAAATATTGCAATATATAATAAATTGTTTATTTCATCTTATATTGTCTCGCGCGTTAATAATTTTAAATATCGTTTCATGGTTTATTGGACATTGATTTTGCAAAACTACACTACAATTGCTAAATTAAAAAATGACGCGAATGAAAAATAATAGTTGAGATTTGTTAAACGAGAATAAAAAAGGACCTAATTAAAAAAAAAACTTCAATAAAAAAAAGGTTCAATAAGAAAAGAAGAATTTGAATAAAAAAATAAAGTTAAGGTGGGGACAATGTTTTCCACCTTAAATATTTTAATGCTTTTTTATAATAACCATCGTTATTTCTTTATTATACATCATATAAGAAATTACTTCATTTTATTTTGTTAACCGGTCACTATAATTTTTAAACATTTTATTTTGATACCATATTTTATTTTTCTCCTTTTTTTTAGTTATTTTTCAGTAAAGGAGAGAGGTAGGTCACTGGATTCAAGTTTAGAGAGAGAAAGTTGCTTTTGATAATAATTTTGGACACTAAAACAATCAATATTTTATGTTAAATGGTTTTATATGATGATGAGAGTTGATATTAAATGTTTTTTTTACATTGAAAACACCAAAAACAAGATTTGAGCTCTAGAAGATTTTTTGTTTTTGAGTTGAATATGGACTTTGGGGTGGTTTTTTGCATTTTTTGAGATTATGGATTGATTAAATAAAGTTCCATATGTATTTTCTAAATGTTTTGGGATAAAAAATAGTTTGAAAATGAATTTTTAGATTTAAAACATAATTAAAAGCCTTGTTTTTCCGTTTATTGTTGAGACAGAAGACGTGTCATCTTCTTCATTAATTTAAGAAAAAAAAAAAAAGCTCACGCGTATAGGTTTGAACTCTATGGGCCAGGCCTACAAGACGTGTCATCTTCTTCATTAATTTAAGAAAAAAAATAAAAACCAACGCGAATAGGTTTGAACTCTATGGGCGAGGCCTATTATTTGTTTTTAAAAAATATATTACTTTTTATTATTAATTTTTTTTTAATCTATTTCTCCATCTCTCTGTTGCAATTTAATAACGAAATTGCAGTTTGTAGCCAAGAGTCCTTATATGGAGTACAACGTAAGTACAGCCGGCAATTAAATGACAGATTCAAACATGCTCGGTGTGGGCGGCAAAGAAGAATTATGAAGATTTATCATCCACTCTTGATCGTGTGAGAGTCATCACTCACGAGAGACCATCCAAGGCCAAATGAGAGGACATTTGCATTTATAACATCTGTCTTCCTCCCATGGTAAAATGGGGTCTCTCTCTTTTTGGCCCTTTCCCCCTCGCTAGCCCCCATACAAGCAAATCGATCATCAGGAATGGCTAGGTCTTGAATCCATCGAAGTAGGGTAAAATCGTCATTAATTAGGTCCTGTTCTAACCTTTCCGCCCAGGACAAAATCAAGGAGAAGACGGGCGAGAAGAATGAAGTCAAGATTCAGCATTCAAAGTTTGAAATTTAGTCCAATCCCATAAAAAGCACCATCACGGAGCATCTGAGCAGAGGAGCTCGCTATGCTTGACTGCCTAGCTAGAGCTCAGTTGACACCACCTAGCTCCTTGTATGGAGCAAAGGTTTCCTAAGCGAATCTCCTGCATCTTCCATATCGTCTTATAATAGCTCGTGATTGCTTGATGAATAATAAAAGAAAGAAAAAACCAAACAAGGATTTGGTAAAAAAGAATAACCAGTTGATAATCATCATAAGTTTATGATCTTAATTGAGTCTTCCAACCAACCAACCTCCTCCTCCTTTTTTTTTTAATATCTTAAATCGGAAATTAAGTAAAAATCTGCAAAATCTTTGATGTGGTGCCGATCGACTTGAGGCATGGGTTCAATCCCTTAAACACAGAATCAATTGGACAAAGACGTGGGGCGGCATCGCAAACCTTGAGAAAACTAATCAATGGCCAGCATATATATACGAATTCACGCACGAGTTGCGGCTAGCTAGGCATGATATGTATACAATTTATTTTTGTTCTTTTTTCTAGTACCCTCATCTTTGATACATCAAAGCAAAAACCCAGCAGTGAGGTAATAAATAAATAAAAATCACTTGACCTAAAAAATAAAAATAAAAAACAACCAGTCACACAGTCGAGCCGGCCCGAGTATCCACATCAGGAAGCCACAACCATCAACAGCAACGCCACGCCAAAACCAGACGGGGCCAGATGCCGACGTCGAAAGGACTAGTTTTCAATATTAAATTGTATATTCACGAAAGGAAATGCGAATGCATTACACTAACGTATGAGTTACGGGTATGCATGTTAATTTTCATTGTTTTTTTCCCCCCAAGAAATTAACTTCATTAATAACGTGGAGTGGAGAAATTTTCTCAACAACTCCACCACTATACTAAAAAGTAAACATCCAACAGCCAACTTTACATCCCATACCAGTAAAGCTTTTTTTTAAAAAAAACTCTGTGAGATATAGCTCAGCTGGTCAGATCTTAGGTTTATTCTCTAGAGATCACTAGTTCGAATCTCATAAACCTCAGGGTCACTAAAGGCTTACATGGTCGTTAACAAGGGCGTAGCCAGGAATCTTTTTTATCCTGGGCTACGAACAAATAAACATAAATTGTTTTTCAATATCCATCATTGAATAGACGCTATGGTTTCAGGCCTTTTGTTTTTCATCACTTCACTAATGATGCATGGAAATTTTTGCATTATAAATTGAAGGATGAGCTAAGAAACCATACTCCATACCGATGGGAGTTAAGCAGGTGGCAAAAGATGTGGTAAGTGCGTGGAATATCATGAAGTTCGATTGAGTTTTTATTTATTTATTTTTATTAACGTGGATATCCGGGTCAGCTCACGTGTACTCAGACTAATCCCACGGGTCCTGAAGTTAACGACCATGTAAACCTTCAGTGGTCTTGAGGTTTGTGAGATTCGAACTAGTGATTTTTAGGGAGCAAACCTAGAGCCTGACCAATTAGGCTACACTCCTTATAGTTGATTGAGTATTTATTTGCTGCTATGAGATGGGGCTAAAGAGTAAAGAGCGTTTGCACCGCCTTCCCCCAAAATTCATTTTTTTTTTTGCTAAAAATTAAAATTTTTGGTATATTTTGGATCGTTTTGATGCGTTGATTTCAAAAATAATTTTTAAAAAATAAAAAAACATTATTTTGATATATTTCAGCACGAAAAAACACTTTAAAAAGCAACCGCAACCACACTTCCAAACATAATTTTTTTAATTTTATTTTTAAAAAAATTAAATTTTTTAGTGTTTTTCTATCAATCAAATACATATAAATTGGGATATATATAAAATGGGTTCTTTTCTCCGGAATAGAAAATCCTAGAGATTTATTCAACGAGTAAGAAGAGAAATTAATGGGATGCCAAAGGCTAAGAAGCCCAATGAAAAGGTACGAGGCTAATAAGAAATAATGCAGAGGGAATATTTACATATATGGATTTGGAAAAAGATAAATAAAAAGGCTATACTTATAAGATGGGATATTACGTTTTTTTAAGATCTATTTTTCTACCTGGGCTACAGCCCAGCTCAGTCTTCTATGCTCCTCCGTCCCTGGTCGTTAAATTCAGAGTCCGTTAAATTAGTCAAGATACACGCAAGCTAGCCTGGACATTCAAATTAATCTAAAAAAAAAGCTTTACAAATAAAGATTCTCTCTTTCAGAACCAAAACACTATCAAATTGCATAGAAAAACTTTAGTTCCTATAATTGGCTTTTGATTGAAAACTTTAGTTCATATAATCTTAGAAAGAAATCTTAATTTGAGTTTTTATAGAACAATTTGTAAAAAATATAGTAAAAACAGAAGCATAGAAAAAATGATATATCTATACATTAAACTAAACTTAAGACTCACTGTAAACCAAATAGAAATGAAAAGAAAATAGTTTATAAACCTCCCACGTTGGATGAGGTTAAAAAAATATCTAACGGCTTGGAAAGCATGTAGGCACAGGAGAACCGTGCTTTTCCTAGCCGTTATGATGTAAAAAATTAATTTTTTTTACCGTCTTTCTTAGAATTTTGTGTTAATTTATATATTAATTAAAATCGAGCTTTCAAGACTATGATTATTAATAATTTAGTATTGTATGAATGTTTTTTTTTTAATTATTGAATTCCAAGATTGAACCATCAGATTGTAATATATTTTCATTATTTGGGAGGAGAAGAGAAAAAGAAGGGAACGATATATACTCCACACAATAATAATAATAATAATAATTATTATTATTATTTGAGATGCCGTCAGGTTAAATTCCTTAACACCGAATCAAGTGGACACAGACGTGGGGCCGCATAAAAAACCTTGAGAAATTAAAACTAATCAATGGTCA
>Ga0307510_10005262_pt1 | contig 15385 bp, 9 predicted proteins | sample 12_EM_MG_FD_207224 | JGI IMG/M metagenome (GOLD analysis project Ga0307510, IMG submission 207224) | Populus trichocarpa ectomycorrhiza microbial communities from riparian zone in the Pacific Northwest, United States - 12_EM | ecosystem: Host-associated > Plants > Roots > Unclassified | place...
AACCAGAAGACCTGGACATGTCCGAGGTTTTTGGAGCAGTAGTAACAAGGAAGAATGATCTCTGCTTAATTCCAATTCCACACCATCCTCTACCTGGAAATTAAAGCTTCAGAAGATCCATGCAATGTACTTTTTAAGTTTCTACACATCCTCTATTCTCTGGTTGGCATTACTAATTTCTTTTCTAAGTAAATAATTTCATTTGATGTTTTTTTTAATTAGTAAGGATATTCAGACTAGTATATGTATATTTTAACTAATTTTATTGATTTTAAAATTAACAAGTTTTCAGTCATCTAAAATTTATAATACTCCAACTAGTTTTTTCTTTTTATTCACACTTCACGTATATCAGATTTCCATGTGGTTTATGAGAATAATCGATCATTTTCTGCTCCTACATTTTTTTTTCTTGCACTGTACAAACCTTATTTATTCATAGTAGCCAGTCAGTTTAATGATGGAATGCCCATTTCAACTGACATGAGTTGACACATGTCAAGATATCATTCGCTATGTCTGCATCATCATCATTATCAACTGTAGGCTCAAAATCAATTCCATGTTCTTTGTTCAACACTCCTCCGTATGTGGCAATCTCCTTGGCAAAAGTACTGCGAGGATTCATAATATCTCAAGACAAGCAAATGAGAGATTAGCCAGTATCCTCTTGGGCAACCGATCATTCCTCCCTCCCGAGGATTTATAATATCTCAATATATGCAAACATGGGTTAGATTCATGGGACAAATTGGCCAAGGATTAGCCATCGGCCTTGGACAAGTTTGGACCGTGACAGCAGGCCTGCACGCCGCCGTTGGCGTTGGCCTATCGTTGTGCGCCAACTGAGGCTAGCTTGTGGGACTCCACGCCTGCGGGGCTGGCCTGCGCCCCTCTGGCTGCCAGTGTGCCTGTGGTGGATAGCTTGTCTTTGCACACCTGGTTGCCTCCGCTCCTACTTGGGTTGCTAGAAGGTAGGTTAGGCACGCAGATTTGCCAGCCAGCGCAAGCTCGGGCCTGTAGGTGTTGCGTTTTCAATTCCACCATGCAAAAACTTTACAAACCACTCAATTACCACATAGATATATTGATATGATTTTTTGAGAGTTTTCCACAAAGTTTGGTTTGATTTTGGGTTATTTTCGATTTTTCGTGATTTTCTCAGCTTTAAACATTGAAAAAAAGAAAACTGCTTCCAGTGCCCAACATGTTTTTCTAAATTTTTCTATAAATACTTTGGGTTTTTGTTACTTTCTGTGCAAAATTTCAAATCAAAATTTTAAGAATTGAATTTTTAGAGGGGTGTGCTTGTTGAAGTTATGGCACCAAAGCTGAAATTAATGTTTCAGCCATATGTTATCTTTCATTAATGTTTATCTATTAGTAACATCATTATCTTAATGTTGTTTAGTGAGTTTTTACTTCTTTAGATATGAAACTTATTTAGGATAAGTTACATAGCTCCATAAATGAAGGAGTTTATGTTAGTTATGTTTCTTAATTGTGTTGTGATTGATTTCATCTATAAATAAAAGCTAAGGGATGGCAGTAACCAATACGAAAAACATTCTGCTCTTTGTTCTTTGTTGCAAGTTCTTTGTTCCTTGTTCTTTGTTTTTCTGGTTATCATCAACATTCAGTTCTTTATATACCTATTACCAACAGTGCCAACATAGGGATGTTTCCTCCGGCTAGAGTTAATAAACTACTTTTGTCTATTATAAGTGGTGCTCCTTGACTGGCTAGGGGCGGGCCTGACTAGTGGGCTGCCATGGCAGTGGCCTTAGCTGCCCCCCAAGGGCCTCCCGTGCCCTAATAGTTCCGACAATCTTTCCGGCGACGAACAATTTTTTCGACAACGATGGCTCTTGCCACCAATCTTTGGGCTCTAGTGGAAGATTTTTATGGGCGATTCAAAGGGACCAAACCCCATTCCTTAGCATACAGGAGGTTGCTTAGGTGATGTGCAGGCTTGGCGTTTGCCGTGGCATTGCTCTGGCGGGCCTCGACATCTCTTGGAATGGTGTGAGGCCTTCATGGGCACGATGATATGCTGCTGGTTCTTATCCCACTACTCAGTGGAATGCCTTGTTGTTTGTCCCATTTGGTCATTCCTCGTTCCTCTTAAGCTCTTTGCTCGCATCTAGCAATGTGGGCACGAACTTGGCCCAATGTTTCCCCTTGCCTATCGGGTTGGGGTTCACTAGACATGTTCGTTGTCTTGTGTATGTGGTGGTTCCTGAATGGCAGCTGGGCTGCTTGTGTTTGGCAGGCTAGTGCTTTGGTGCATTGAACTACCACTCAATGTGTAACATCCCTCATTCCGGGATAAAAAAGCAACAATCTCATGTCAACCGAAAAACAGAGTAATATATATATATATATTCATGGTTTTCATATAAAATCTACTGAAATTTCGACGGAGTCCCCTCTATACTGGAAAGTCCCAAGTTATCGACATGTAACCTGTTTACATTTCTAATAACTCGCATCTCATAACTTAATCTCAACCCAATCATCCTGGGTTTCAATTCCACAAATATTCTCACACCTATCAACCACAATATTTATGATATACATTATATAACGAATATCATTATGGATGGATAAAACAAAATATAAATACATAGACATGAAATATGGTTATATGAAGTACATAGTTAAGTTCATTCAATCAAGTTTAAACATTAATTATACAAATTAAGTTATACAAATATTTTTATGTTTACAAAATACAAGGGTATACTCCCTATAACCTAAATTACAAAAAAGGAACATAAGCTAGGATCTACTCCTGTCGTGCATGGGATGATCTTGAAATAAAATACATATTATTTGTAACACCCCATCTCACTAGCTAGATATTGTCCGCTTTGGGCCTCCCAGTCCACCCATATCCAGGGCTTCCACCCAGGTCCCCCCCCACGAGTTTGTTCTTGGCAACCACGCATGACCCTAAAACGTGTCTTACAAGTCAAGGTGAGCATGCACTTATAAGGCCCTGGCTCTGGACGCTCGCTTCTGATGTGGGATATCACAATCCCTCCACCTTAAGATGAGCCGTCCTCGGCTCTGATACCAAATGTAACACCCCACCTCACTAACAAGATATTGTCCGCTTTGGGCCTCCCAATCCACCTATATCCAGGGCTTCCACCCAGGTCCCCCTCACGAGTTTGTTCTTGGCAGCCACGCATAACCCCAAAATGCGTCACACTAGTCAAGGTGAGCATGCACTTATAAGGCCTTGGCTCTGGACGCTCGCTTCCGATGTGAGATATCACATTATTGAAATGTGAATATCATATAAATATAACAACACGAATATCTGACAATTTTAACAGGGTAACATGCATTCATATTTTGTTCACTTCTCCCTTCTAGTTTTCATTAGAATCTCTTCCTTATTCAACTATTAATAATTGTTCCCTCTTCTACTATTAACCTCCATTCCAGGCTTTATAAAATCAAACATGATTATTTTATTTTTTTAACACATTACTGATACCAATTTCACAGGTATCATCATCATCACCCCGTAGGAGTTGATGCAAGGTGATCCCCTTACCCGGGATCCTAATATACACTAAATGTATGCTAGCATGTTAGTCCAAAATGGCGATCCCCTTACCCAAGATCCTAACATACACTAAATTATGCTAGTTTATGCCTCAAATCACACTTCTCATATTTCCTTTGTCAGTGATAATTTCATCACTTGGCAATTCACACAACAACCTTCCCTCTTAAATACACTTACATTTAGTAATTCACATTTCACATTGGTAATATATATTAAATCATGGAATTTAACTAGAAGGTATAGGTTTGATTCACCTACCTGTAACAGAAGCTCTACTCGTGCTCCCCTGCTACTGTTGTTGCACCACGCCTGTGGTCCCTCCTACAAATCACAAGTTCATCTCAAAAAAATTTCTCACTCAAGGATATGTTTTATAATAACCATATCAACAACCAATAAGTCTTTCTTTCAGTCATTTCTTAATATTTTATGTTTTTCTCATTTCACCCATTAATATTGTCATTCTTTGTCCAACCATGGTTATCATTCCTTTATTTATATTTGAACTATTTCTGTTTAAATCCCGAACTATCACTGTCTAGACATTGAACTGTTACTGTCCAACCTCTCATCAGATTTTTAACTATATCTAAAGTTCTAGAACTCTGATTCAAGCAAGATTAGTCTCGTTGAAAAGCTGAGGCATGAGGCTACAAGTTCTCTGAAGAAAAAAGAACCCAGTTTTGCCTCTAAGATAGTCAAAATTGCTCATCAACAAACACTTGGATTGTTACTGTCTTGTTTTTGAACTGTTACTGTCTAACCTCTCCTCAAACTTTTAACTATAGCTAGAGTTGTAGAACTCCAATTCAAGCAAGATTAGTTTCGCTAGAAAGCTAAGACATGAGACTACAAGTTCTTTGAAGAAAGGAGAACCCAGTTCTACCTCTAAGACCGTTAAAATTGCTCATCAACAAACACTTGGACTGTTACTGTCTCATTTTTTAACTGTTACTGTCTGACCTCTCCTCATATTTTTAACTATATCTGGAGTTATAGAACTCCGATTCAAACGAGATTAGTCTCGTTGGGAAGCTAAGACATGAGGCTACAAGTTCTCTGAAGAAAGGAGAACCCAATTATAGAACTCAAATCTATAATTTAACATCCAGAGATCAATTCATAATCAACTTTAAAACAACTCATAAGACCATGTTTAGAATACCTTACCCTGTATGAATCAAGGTTTTGATCCCTCCTTTTCTTTCTAATGACAGTCGGCCCTCCCCTCTTCTCTTCTTGTTCAATTTTTCTTGTTAATTTCTTGCCCATTAGTGTTTATTCTACCTATAACCCTTAATCTTGGATGGGTTCTTGAAATTTTGATGTTTCTCTCTTGATCTGTAAAAATGGATACAAAAACTCCCTCTTTTATTTCTTCACGATAGCTGCAGATTTGTTTTCGGTGAGAAGAGGAGTATTTATGCTCTATAATTATTCTTATTTGCATTTAGGCCCCATTTTCTTTAAGTGTATTCATTTTGCCCCCACTTCTTTTTAGTTTAGTTTATTTTCTTTAATTTAATCCAGCCTTGATTTTCTCGGGATTTACACAATGGTCCTCTTTTGTTGCTTCCCAAGTGCCTTGGGCGCCTTGCGTTGTGGCTTGGTTCTTATGTTGCCTACCCAGGAAATTGTTCAAATGCTTGTCTCAAAGATTAAGCCATGCATGTGTAAGTATGAACTAATTCAAATTGTGAAATTGTGAATGGCTCATTAAATTACTTATAGTTTGTTTGATGGTACTTGCTACTCGGATAACCATAGTAATTCTATAACTAATACGTGTAACAAACCTCGACGTTTAGAAGGGATGCATTTATTAGATAAAAGGTTGACGCGAGATCTGCCCTGTGCTTTAATGATTCATGATAACTCGATGGATCACATGACCTTCATGTCAGCGATGCATCATTCAAATTTCTACCCTGTCAACTTTCGATGGTAGTATAGAGGCCTATCATGGTGATGACAAGTGGTGAAGAATTAGGGTTCGATTTTAGAGAGGAAGCCTGAGAAACAACTACCACGTCTAAGGAAGGCAGTAGGCGCACAAATTACCCAATCTTGACATGGGGAGGTAATAACAATAAGTAACAATACCGGGCTCATTGAGTCTGGTAATTGGAATGAGTACATTCTAAATCCCTTAACGAGGATCTATTGGATGGTAAATCTAGTGCCAGCAACCATGGTAATTCCAATCCCAATAATGTATGTTTAAGTTATTGCAATTAAAAAACTTGTTGTTGAACTTTGGGTTGGGTCGACCGGTCCACCTATGGTGTGCACTGGTTGCATTGTCCTTTCTACCAAAAATACACAACTAGCCTTAACTGGTCGAGTTGTGCCTCTGATGCTATTACTTTGAAGAAATTAGAATGCTCAAAGCAAGTTTATGCTTTGAATACATCTACGACCAACTTCTTAGGGGGACTATGGCCTTCTAGGCTAAAGAAGTTTGAAGCAATAACAGGTCTGTGATGTCGTTAGATGTTTTGGGCTGCATGCTCGCTACACTAATGAATTCAATGAGTCTATCGCTTTGGCCGACAGGCCTGAGTAATCTTTAAAATTGCATTGCAATGGGGATAGATTATTACAACTATTGGTCTTAAATGAGTAATTCCTAGCAAATACGAGTCATCAGCTCGCGTTTACTACATCCATTGCTTGTCTCAAAGATTAAGCCATGCACGTGTAAGTATAAACTAATTCAGACTGTGAACTTTGAATGGCTCATTAAATCAGTTATAGTTTGTTTTATAGTATTTGCTACTTGAATAACCATAGTAATTCTAGAGCTAATACGTGCAACAAACCTCAATTTCTAAAAGGGATGCATTTATTAGATAAAAGTTCGGCACGGGCTCTACTCGTTGGTTTGATGATTCATGATAACTCGACGGATCGTACGACTATCATGCCGGTGATGCATCATTCAAATTTCTGCCCTATCAACTTTTTGATGGTAGAATAAAGGCCCACAGTAAAGGAAGGTAGTAGGCACGCAAATTATCCAATCGTGACACGATGAGGTAGTGACAATAAATAATAATACCGGGCTCATTGAGTCTGGTAATTAGAATGAGTGCAATTTAAATCTTTAACGAGGATCCATTGAAGGGCAAGTCTGGTGCTAGTAGCCACGTTAATTCCATCTCTAATAGCATATTTAACTTGTTGTAGTTAAAAAGCTCGTAGTTGGAGTTTGGGTTGGGTCTACTGGTACACATATGGTGTAGTCGTCTCATCCCTTCAATCGATGATGCGCTCCTGGCCTTAACTGGTTGGGTCATGCCTTCGGTGTTGTTACTTTAAAGAAATTAGAGTGCTCAAAGAAAGCTTACACTTTGTATATATTAGCATTGTACAAGATTATAGGATTTCGATCCTGTTGTGTTAGCCTTCAAGATCAGAGTAATAATTAAACGAGACAATGGGGGGCATTTGTATTTCATAGTCAAAGGTGAAATTGTTGGATTTATGAAAGATGATCAACTATGAAAGCATTTTCCAAAGATGTTTTCCTTAATCAAGAACGAAAGTTGGGGGCTCAAAGACGATCGGATACTGTCCTAGTCTCAACCACAATTGATGCCGACCAGGGATAGGCAGATGTTGCTTTTAGGACTCCATTTGAAGCTTATGAGAAATCAAAGTTTTTGGGTTATGAGCGAGAATGGTCTCAAGGATGAAACTTAAAGGAATTCACAGAAGGGCACCACTAGCAGTGGAGTCTACTGTAACGACCCGACTTTTTCATAACCAAAATCGATGGATTTTTTCTTTTGTAAGTCATTGGATTCTCGATGCTTTTCATTCTGTAAAGTTATCAATACATTTCATTCATTAACAAGGCACAACCCATATAGGGTAAACTTAATCAACATCCTATAAAAAGTGACAATACGCATTCTCGCAACGGTGTTTAAGGTTTATCGGAACAGAATTCATCTCTTAGTGTAGTGCAATACTCTTGGGATTTCACAATACATCATTCTAATAAAAAAGAATATCATATGCATCCATTCACCATATCATGTTTACAAGATCGTACTTTCACATCCGTATTCCATTACAATTTTCAATACAAGTCTTCAAAAAAGTGTCGAATGACGTTGTTCTCTCTCTCTCTCTCTCTCTCATACACACACGTTCAAAGAGGCATTCTCTATTGGTTTGGTTTAGATTTCCATTTGGAAGGAGGAAGAGAAGAGAAGCTGAACATGCAGCTACTGCAGGTAGATTTTGGGAAGAGGAAGGGTCATCTTCTCTCTCTTTTTGCATTTATACTCCCCATTAAATGAGGTGGGGTGTTTGGGGTTGGTTTACATGTGTTCTTATCCCTATTTTGGTCTCTTCAAAACTGGTTTTGCCCCTCCCTTCTAGCTCCTTAAGACAATCTAATTTGTTTCCCTAAACTTTTAATCAGACTAAGTTACTACCGATTCAGAAATTGGCAGCGAAAACTGAGTTGCCGCCAATTCAGAAATTGATAGTGAAAACTACATTGCTGCCGATTTAGAAATAAGTAGCGAAAATTGAGTGAGAAATCGATAGCAAAACTACGTAGCTGCTAATCCAGAAATCAACAGCGACTGTGCGATCGTTTTTTATTTTCAATTTATTTTTGGTGTTTACTTTGTCCCTCCCTTAACATGAATTTCTTCCTCGAAATTTAAGAGGTTTTATAATCCATACCTGGTAGTTCAAATAAATTGGGGTACTTTTTCCTCATTTTAGACTCCCTCTCCTAAGTTTCCTCTTCTATTTTAGCATTTCACCATAAGATTCTGATGATGGGGATCATTTTGTTTCGTAGCTCCTTCACTTCATAATCTAATATCCTTGTAGGCCTCAATTCGAGCGTTATGTCTTCCTTGTCTTCTACTGAAACTTGAGGTAGGATCTGGGCGGGATTCACATCATCTTTTCTTAACAAGGAGACATAGAACACATCATGGACCTTGGATAACTATGGGGGCAAGTCCACTTTGTAGGCTACTAGCCCCACTTGCTACAAGATTTTGAAGGGTCTGATGAAGCGGGAGTTAACTTCCCTTTCAATCTGAACCGTAACATGTTCTTCCACGGGGCTACCTTCAAGAACACCCGGTCCCCCACACTGAACTCAAGAGGTCTCCTCCTCACATCAACATACTTCCTCCATCTATCCTATGCGGATTTGATGTGATCCCTAATGGTTCTCATTTTCTTCATGGTGACTTGAACCAACTCCGAGCCATATAACTTTCGGTCCCCAACTTCTTCCCAACATAAAGGAGTCCTGCACCTCCTACCATACAAGGCTTCGTATAAGGCCATCCCTATTGTGGCTTGGTGACTATTGTTATACGTGAGCTCCACCAATGTTATTTATTCCTCCTACTTTCCTCCAAATTCTAGCATGCATGCCCGTAATAGGTCTTCCAAGACTTGGATGACTCTTTCCGATTGACCATCAATTTGAGGGTGAAATGCAGTGCTCATGTCCAATCTTGTCCCCAAGGCACGTTGTATGCTCGGCCAAAGTCGAGAGGTGAACTTAGGATCTCGATTTGATATAATGGACAATGGAATCCCATGGAGTTGTACCACCTTGTTTATAGAGATCTTGGCAAGCTTGTCTTGTAAACATCAAAAATAAAGATGGGGTCCAAACAGCCCCACCACTGGTGCCGATTTCTGAATCGGCAGTGACGCCGTTTTCATTGTCGATTTCTCAATCAGCAGCGACTAAGCCTAATTGAAAGTTAAGAAAACAATCAGGCTATCTTAAGGAGCCAAGAAGGAGGGGTAAAACCGGTTTTAGGCAAACCAAAACACAAACAAGAACACCTCTAACCCAACCCCAAACACCCCACGTCAGTTTATGTGAAGTATAAATGCAACGAGAGAGAGAAGGTGACCCTTCCTCTTCCCAAAGTCTGCCTGCAGTAACTGCATGTCTCTCTTTTCCTCCTCCTTCCCAATGAAAATTCAAACCAAAACCAGCAAAGAATACCTCTTGAACATGTGAGAGAGAGTTGAGATCGTGAATGAAGGCTGAGCAGCTACTTAGGGGGAAAGGAAAGGGGGTTGGAATGGTTATGAGGAAACTGACATAAAAAAAGAGAACCGAGAGAGGAAAAAGAAGGGGAAAACAGGAGAAAGAGAGAGGGAAAATAATACTAAACTGTCCAAACCTACTTGGATTTGAAAGGTATGGGTCATGTAGTCTCCTTTTTCCCCCTTGTTCTTCAAACCCAGAATTGAAAATGATGAAGGATCCCTAAGAAAAAAATCACCTAAACCCCCTAGGCTAATTGTAAAGGAAACTGAAAACAACTAAGAGGACAAGCAATAAAGACAAAATGAGGCTAATTTCTAGAGCATCTAACTAATAAGAGGACAAGCAATAAAGACAAAATGAGGCTAATTTCTAGAGCATCTAACTAAGGATAATGAATAAAATGGAAAGAATAAAACTTGGTAGAGGGCCGACCACAATAATGGGGCTGGCCAAAATGCATTGTGTAAGAAGATGCATGCGTGTGTTCATGTTAAAATCATGTGACTCTACTGGGATTTGATGACAGATGTGTGCTAGAATTGAAAATGCATATGTGTGTTCATGTTAAAATCATGTGACTCTGTTGGAATTTGATGACAGATGTGTGCTGAAATTGAAAATGCATGTGTGTGTTCATGTTAAAACCATGTAACTCTACTGGGATTTGATGATATATTATCTGCTGGAACTGAGAATGCATGAATGTATTCATGTTAAAACCATGTAACTCTGCTGGGATTTGATTATATATTATGTGATGGAACTGAGAATGCATGTGTGTGTTTTGCAGCGAATTTGTGATTTGCTATCAAAATTGAGTTGTCTGCAATGAATTAGCATTCACTGTTGAAAGTGTGTTCTGTTAAATTTGTGATTCGCTGCTGAATTGTGTGTTCTGCAGTGAATTTGGGATTCGTTGTCGAAGTTGTATTGTCTGCAGCGAATTTCTTGAAATTGAGTTGTTTGCAGCGAATTAACATTCGCTGCCGAATTGTGTGTTCTGTAGTGAATTTGGGATTCGCTGCCGAAGTTGAATTGTCTGTAGCGAATTTGTAATTCACTACTGAAATTGATTTGTTTGCAACGAATGTTAATTCACTGCTGAGTTGTGTGTTCTACAGCGAATTTGGAATTCACTGCCGAAGTTGAATTGTCTGTAGTGAATTTGTAATTCGTTACCGAAATTAAGTTATTTGCAGCGAATTAACATTCGCTGCCAAATGTGTGTCCTGCAGCGAAATATTGATTCGCTATCGAAGTTGTATTGTCTGCAATGAATTTATTACTCGCTGCTGGAATTGAGTTGTTTGTAGTGAATTAGCATTCGTGGTCGAAAATGTGTTGGCTGCAGCGAAGTAGTATTCGTTGTCGAAATTGTGGCACCAGCAGCGAAATAGTTTTTGCTGCCAAATTGGGCAGCCTACAGCGAACCAGTTTTCGTTGCTGAACTGTCCAGCCTGCAACGAGTCAGTTTTCACTATCGATTTCTACAATAGGCCTCCCAGACAGAAATGACTCAAATGCTTGTAAGAATTTCATTGTATGATGGCGTAAAATATGGAACACTTGAATGTGAACATATGAACTCTTGAAATAAGTATGGTGATGAATGTGATTCAAAGATACAAATGTACTGATTTGTGACCATTGATGTCTTAGGTGGTGCGCTCGGGATCGGACCATCGCCAGGACAAGGACAACCCGCAGGTGGAGCAGGTAGGTGACTTTTACCTTCCTTTTTCATAAAATTGAATTATGAAATACTTTATCATAAATATTATTGTATTGTGTTAGTATAGATATCAGATTGCCAAATGCTTAAATGCTGACAAATGATTGATGAGATTCGGCTAATGGCATCTAAATAGATGACCGGGACAAAAGGTTGATTAGCTTTGGCACGATTAATTAGCTTCGGCTAATGGCATCCGAAGAGATGACTAGGAGAAATGATTGATTAGCTTCGGTTAATGGCATCTGAACGGATGACTGGGAAAAATGGTTGATTAGCTTCGGTTAATGGTATCTAAATGGATGACCAGGACAAACGATGACTGGGACAAATGGTTGATTAGCTTCGGCTAATGGTATCTAAATGGATGACCAGGACAAATGATTGATTAGCTTCAGCTAATGGCATCCGAACGGATGATCGGGACAATGATTAGCTTCGGCTAATGGCATCCGAATAGATGACCAGGACAAATGGTTGATTAGCTTCGGCTAATGGTATCCGAATGGATGACCTGAATAAACGGTTGATTAGTTATGGTTGATGGCATTCGAAGTGGATGGTCTGGGCGAGTGAACGGTTAACCTCGGTAAATGATGCCTTAAGAGGATAGCCAGATTTAAGATTATGGTTGATTCCAAGAATTGGTGCATTTATCTGTACTACAAATCGTTCATACCAAGTACATAAAGGAACTACAAATATCATGCTTCAAACATGTGACAATGTTAATGCTTCATTAAACTATCAAACTGCTTATTATCATTATTATTATTAAGTAATCGCATTCTTATAAAAGTTTTGTACTGTAGTAGGGACATCACACCAACTAGGTGCCTAGGAAACCCAATACACGGGAACCTACTTTTGCAAGAAATCATGTAGTTGCATTCTAAATCACGATGTATTTTGTATAAATTAATGTACTGAACGTATAACTATTATTAGATCCTTTTTGTTTAAATTCGTGATGATTGTTAGTAGGATAGAAATGGAAACTCATGTCTATGTATGTATATTTTTAATGTGAACTTCTAATCATGCAAACATAATAATATGTTTTTATGTAAGATTCACTTTTAAGTGAAATATTGATTGTTGTTGGTGTATGGATTGTATCTTGATGATGTGAGAGAACAGGTTCGCTAATTACCGACACGATGTGTGTCAAGTACATATATATATATAATTATCATTGTTTTAGGCTTGAAAAGCCGGGTTATTACATGTCTATCGAGTCGGTCATCTTTATGGGCAAGAATAGTGCGGATTTCATCAACCGATCTACGATGACCCATATCACATCATTTCCTTTCCTCTCTTTGGGAAATCCCGACACAAAATCCATGGTGATCATCTCCCACTTCCATTCTGGAATTTGTAAAGATTGTAAGAGTCCCGCGGGCCTTTGGTGTTCAACCTTGACTTGTTGACATATCCCACACTTAGACACATACTCAATTATTTCCTTTTTCATATTATGCCATCAATAGAGGTGTTTCAGGTCTCGATACATCTTAGTGCTGCTAGGATGTATGGAGAACTTGGACTCATATGCTTCTCATAGGACCATCCATTTGATTGTTTCGTCATTAGGCACATACAATTGTTGTCTCATCATCAATTATCCATCATTTGCTACCTGGAATTGTGTTTCTCCCTCGTCCTCCATGTTCTTCCTAATCTTGGACCCCTCATTGTCACAGAATTGGGTTTGTAGTATTTGTTCCTGATACGTTGGTCGCACCAATAGTTGAGCCACTAGCCCACCTCCTGCATTAATGCCCAATTCTGCACTCATCCCTTTCAATTCCACCAATTGATGATCCTTTCCCACTATTGGCTTACTCAGGGTGACTCTATTTTTGCGACTGAGGGCATCTTCCACCATGTTTGCTTTCCCCGGGTGGTATTCTATGGTGCAATCATAATCTTTAATGAGCTTTATCCCCCTTCTTTGTCGCATATCCAACTCCTTTTGCGACATCAGATACTTCAGGCTCTTATAATCAGTAAAAATTTGGGTTCGAGACCCATACAAGTAGTGTCTCCATATCCTCAAGGCAAATACTACTACAGCCAACTCTAGGTCGATGCATAGGCGATCACCTTCCCATGTTGCATCAAAACACACCCCAATTGCTTCCCTGAGGCATCATTATAGACTACAAACCCTCAGTCCTTAAGGGAAGCGTTAACACTGGAGCGGTGGTGAGCCTCTTCTTCAATTCTTGGAAGCTTTCCTCACATTCTTCTGACCACAACCATTTCTTATTCTTCCTAGTTAGCTGGGTCAAAAGGGTAGCAATCAGGGAAAACCCTTCGATAAATCTCTGGTAGTATCCTGTGAGTTTTAGGAAACTACGTATTTTAGTGACCAAAGTTGGTCTTTCCCATTTCAAGACTGCTTCGACTTTCTGGGGGTCTACAAAAACACCTTTGGCTAATATGACGTGTATTAGAAATGTCACTCTCTCAAGTCAAAATTCACATTTACTCAATTTTGCATACAACTAGTGATCCCTCAAGGTTTGTAAGGTCTGCCTCAAGTGTTCTTCATGTTCCTCAAAGGAATTCGAGTACAAACTTATCAAGTTATGGTTAGAAAACCTGATTCATTAAGTCCATGAAGAGGGCTAGGGTGTTCGTCAACCCGAACTACAGCACCAAAAACTCATAGTGTCCCTAACGGGTTCTAAATGCGGTCTTGCTACATTCGCTTCTTTAATCTTCATCTGATAGTACCCTAATCTCATATCTATCTTTGAAAATGCCCTTGCTCCTTTTAATTGATCAAATAAATCATATATCCGAGGTAATTGACACGATCAAAGAGTTGATGTCTTATCCCAAGTGTAAGAGTGTCAAAGTAATAAATAACCCGGCAAGACCGGGGTCGAACCACAGAGAGGTGAACTATATAAATTATAAATAACAACAACAACAACAACGATGATGATGGTGGTGGTGGTGGTGGTGCTGATGAATTAAAGAGGACTTTGAGATGTAAGATAAATGTGAAGATTAAACAATGATAAAAACAAATGTCAAGATTAGAGGATTCACTAATAGTATTAGAGATAAGTAAAGTATAAACTCTTTATAAATTATCAACATGATCATATTAATCATCTTATTTATGTAACACTATACTTATAAATTTTATCAGGTATTCATGATGCTAACTTATGTTGACAACAAATCAAATTCCTTTCATAACAACGATGTCAACCGAAGACTATGAAGGATCAAGTATTTGATGTACCAAGTGTTATACAACACAAATCTAGATTAACCATTTAACAAGCAAGGTATTAAGAATTAATAAGATAAAAATGATAAGATATATTAATAGCAAACTTTCTTGGATATAAACATTAAAGTCCATGTTGAGTTTATATTATACATATTCTAACACCATTAGTGAAACCTTTTCACCTTGACATAATTAACTTAGGTAGACATTATGAAGAAGAAAAACATAAATGAACAATATAAGAACATAAACATGATATAAGTTAACTAAGTATAGTAAAGGAAATGAAAAGTATAAACAAGAGATTAATGAAAGCAAAACTTAAGCATTACAAAAATATAAAGAGAGAGAGCAAGAACATGATCTTGATCTGAAAAAATAAGATTCCTAAATGAATGGCAAATGCCTCCTTTTATAGGCTAAAATTCAGAACTATTCATTTGGTAATTGATTATTGATGTAGTGGTCAACTATTGATTTAGTGGACTTGGTGGACAGCAGCACTCAAGCATTTTGGCTGGATGAAATGACATTGATGCAATCAGAATTTGGTAAAGTGTTCCCATAAAATTTGTTGGCAATCATCTTATCTTTCCACCCATAAAATTTCAGAGCATTTGGATCATTAGAGCTCGAGATATGGCCAAAATACGGAGTAGTGCTGCTGGTGGATAGCCCTTAAGCTCTTGTCTGGATGAAATGTCATTGTTACCATTAGAATTTGGGCAGGTCTTCTTCATGAAAGTTGTTGGAAATTGT
>Ga0307510_10005263_pt1 | contig 15385 bp, 8 predicted proteins | sample 12_EM_MG_FD_207224 | JGI IMG/M metagenome (GOLD analysis project Ga0307510, IMG submission 207224) | Populus trichocarpa ectomycorrhiza microbial communities from riparian zone in the Pacific Northwest, United States - 12_EM | ecosystem: Host-associated > Plants > Roots > Unclassified | place...
CAAGATTGCCCTGGGCCTCGCGGAATTCCTCGTCACAGTACCGGCGGACGACCCCCATCGAGCCGACTATATCGCCGCTTTCCGGCGGATCTCCAAGCTCACGGTTGACGACGCCAATGACTCGTGGGGCATCTACTACTACATGTCAGCACTCAACAAGCTGCGCAAAGCCGGCTTGGTGAGTGCGGCGGTGGATCGCCTGACGCTGGCGAAACTCCGTGTGCGCCTCGACTGGCGCAGCTTCGTTGACGTTGACACGTTCACCCTCATCGACCATCCCAACAATTATTACTGCGTGGCATTCGGGATTGCGCGGCTGCGGGTTCAGATGGGGTGGGAGGAACCTGCAGGATCCGAGCGCCTGCTGCAGAAGATGCTGCAGCACTATCGTGAATATTCCGGCGAATTCGGCTTCGCGGACGAAACCGACGGGCAGGGGCGGTTCGATCGCTACAGTGTGTTGTTGAGCGCGGAGATCGCGCAGAAGTTCATTGAAACCGGCTCTCAGCCTCCGGCGGAGGTCATCGGTTGGGTACGGAAATCCGCTGACGTCATGTTGCAACGCCTGAACCTCAACGGTGACGGTTTCGAGTATGGTCGCAGCCTGGGTCCCTACGGCCTCACCGCGATGATTGAGGTTCTCACGGCCGCCGCCGTGTTGGACGTGTTGAACGCGCAGGAGAAGGCGCTCGCCTACGCTTTCATATCGCGGGCAGGCCAACGCTACGTCGACTTCTGGCTGAATCCCAGGACGGGGTCGGTGGACATGTGGGACCAGGGCAGGCGAACCGACGCGTACCGCGGCAAGTTCCGGATTCTCGGCGAGAACCTCTCCCTGGCACACCAATTTGTGTACACCAACACCTTCTGGAACCAACTCGGTTTCCAGGACCAGGCACCGATGCCGGACTATGCTGCGGCACTGCAACGCCTTCCGAACCGAGCGATTACGTGGTTTGCACGCGGGGAGTACGACCGGGTCCTTCTGACGTTGCGGGACCGTGACCACGTGATCGGCCTGCCGCTCATCAACGGCGGCTCGAGCCAGCACATGCACAACCCGTATTTTCCCATTCCCTACTCGCCCGGAATGCTGGACAGCGTTGCCGACGGCGACTCGCCGCAACTGATCCCACAACTCACCCTGGCCGATGGCTCGGTCCTGTCACCCCTTGCGTACTTCCAACACGTAAAGGTGACAGAAGTGCGTAACCGAACGGTCGTCTCGTTCCAGCAGCCGCAGCTCGACCGCCTGGGAACCGACAGTCCGGTGCCGGACAACCGCCTCACGTTATCCTCCACCTACGTGTTGGAGCCCGGACGAATTACCCGCACGGATGTTTACACGCCGAAAGATAGCGCTATCTCACTGAAATCCCTGCGAATGGAATTCGCCAGTTACTCCGATGTTGCATCACAACAGGGCACCACTACGGTATTCGGCCACGGAATGGTGCGTAAATTCGCGGTCTTCGGCTTTGAGCGCTGCACAGTCGGCCCCGTTCAAGAGGATGTCGCTTATCACACACCGACGGGGCCGTTCGCGAGCCGGGTTGTCTGCGAGAGCCCTGCACGCACGCTGCGCGGCCCTCTGAAGCTCGGCTGGACGTTGAGTTACCAATAGTAGTCAGGCGAAACCTGCCGATTCAGCGATTTATTACTCCCACCTCGGTCACCGCGGTTACGAGCGGCTGACACGTTGAGTTGCATCGGTCCTGCCCCGATGTTGTTCCCGTCCGAAATGTGATGCAGTTGCGTCGCTGGTTCGCATAATGCATGCAAAAGCCCCACGGCGCGCTGTTTGGGCCGTGCGGCGGCGGCTAGACTTCCGCTCCAGGGGGAATCGGGCCTTTTTCAGGCCCGAGCGCGCGGCGGATTGCGCGTACTACATAAAAGATGGAGCTGGTGCGGGGATTGCGCCCGCCCAATAACGCAGGTTCCTGACCATGAAGAGACTGATAGCCATTGCGCTCACCAGCCTCGTGTTGACGAGCACGGCGGCCTTGGCGAAAGACAAGGCACCTTTCAGCCTGGCGAAGGGCATGCAGATTGGCGTAGTCAATCTGCTCGATCCGGAAGTCATGCACTATCACGCCGGCAGGAAGACTATGGACAGTTACGTGAAAGTGCAGCCGGTGAACTGGAACGTGGACGAGATGTTGATCACCGCGTTGCGTGCACAACCTGCTTCCACTGATCTCACGTTGACACCGGTGGCGCCAACAGATGCGCTGATCCGCTCCCGCGAGAGTTGTTTCGTCAATGCGCCCCTTGTGAAGGGGTTGCCGAAAAATTGCTCTGCGCCCCTCGTTGAGCTGGCGAAGGACGCCAACGTGAGCTACCTGATTGTCATGGCGCCGGGACTCAACAATGCGGGGCACGCGGATGCCAACCGCCTGGAGATGAGCGAGATGCTGCGCGGCTGGGGCATCGTCACTCACGAGTTTGCCGGTGCGAAGGACAAGCCGAACCTGTTCTGCGAGGTGGAAATGCTGTTGATCAGCATCGCGCCGGAAGGGGCCACGTTGCGGGTACGGGAGTGGGGCGGCTCTTATAACTATCAGTGGCAGACGTACACCGTTCCCGCCGATCCCAAGCTGTTCCCGCCCGAGCAACTCGAGCAGTTGCAGCCCCTGTTCACAACGATCATGGAGCGCCAGGCCAAGGAATTCATGGAGCAGGTGCACGTCGAGCCCTAGCGCCCCAGGGATCTACGGAAGCCGGGACTGAGTGACGCAGCTCACACTTTCGGCCGCGGCCCTCCACCGGATTGCCTGGATGAGACGAAAATCGACGTGGGAAAGGCCTTGCAGCAGCACGCTGCGACATAAACCGGCGCAGGGCCAAGGACACCAACGATGACCATCCGGCGTGTATTCATGACCTCATTGGCAACCATTCTCGGCCTCACTGCGTGTGGCGGAGGGGGCCAGCCAAGCTCATTCAGCAACAACAACCAGGGGGCTTCGACTTACGTCAAGGGAGTCTTCATGCCGGCGTCGACGTTCGCTGGCAAATGCGCCTCACCCCGTAGCGGAACAGATCCCGTCACGCACGCGGTGTATCCGGACACAAAGGGCACGAGCACGGACGAGAACAACTGGCTGCGCTCGTGGACCAACGATTTATACCTCTGGTACAGCGAAGTCCCGGATCTCGATCCGTCCGGATACCAGACGGTCGACTACTTCCCGCTCCTGAAAACCTCGGCGAAGACCACCTCGGGTGCCGCGAAGGACAAATTCCACTTCACGGAAAAGACGTCAGATTGGGAGTCACTGTCGCAGACCAACGTGGACGTGGGCTATGGCGTGCAGTTTGAAGTGATTTCCCCGACTGTACCGCGCCACATTGTGGTCGCCTATACGGAGGTAGGATCTGCGGCGAGTCAGCCGCCCTTGAATGTTGCACGCGGCGCAGTCGTGCTCGCGATCGATGGAAACGACGTCAACACGAGCACCCAGGCAGGCGTGGACGCTCTGAACGCAGGTCTCTCTCCAGCTCTGGCGGGCGAAACCCACACCTTTCAGATCCAAGATGTCGGCACGACAACTTCCCGTTCCGTGACGTTGACGGCTGCCACCGTGACCACCCATTCGGTGGGACTGAAACAGACTTTTGCGACCTCCACCGGAACGGTGGGCTACCTGCTGTTCAACAATCAGCTCGCACAGGCGGAGACCGAGCTGGTCAGTGCGATCAACGACTTGAAGTCAGCCGGCGTGACCGATCTCGTGCTCGACATGCGCTACAACGGCGGCGGATACCTCGACATCGCCAGTGAGCTCGCCTTTATGATCGCAGGTCCCCAGATGACCGCCGGTCAGACCTTCGAGCTGATCCAGTTCAATTCCAAGCACCCGAGCACGGACCCGGTCACCGGTTCTGCCATCGCGCCGACGCCGTTCTTTACGACGACGCTGGGTTTGTCCGTCACGCGCGGCCAGGCGCTCCCGACACTGAATCTGCAGAAGGTGTATGTACTCACCACCTCCGGCACCTGCTCTGCCAGCGAGGCAGTGATGAACAGCCTGCAGGGAGTAGGGGTGCAGGTCATTCAAATTGGTACCACAACCTGCGGCAAGCCTTACGGTTTCTATCCCCAGGACAATTGCGGCACGACCTATTTCAGTATCGAGTTCCAGGGTGTCAACGCGCGCAGCTTTGGCGGCTACTCCGACGGGTTTGTGCCCGACACCGCGACACCAACGAGCAGTGGAACCAGCAATACGCTTCCCGGTTGTGTGGTGCAGGATGACTTCACGCACGCGCTGGGCGATCAGAACGAGAGTTTGTTGTTCTCCGCCTTGTCCTATCGCGCGACACAAAGCTGTGGCACACCGCCGGCGGGATTGAGCCCGGATGTCAGTGTCAAGTTGCTGGAACGCGGCCGGCAGGCCGGCTATCTCGTCAGGTCGCGCATGCGGGAGATCCGCATCCTGCGTCCTGGAACCTAGTTCGGACGTTCCCAACACATAGTCGTTCCCCTTAGAACTTCCAACCTCGCCATCGGTGCTTACGGTGGCGGGGTGCATTCAACGCGACCTGACTCTCCTGGTCCGGTCCGTCATGGGAGGTTCAAATGGTTTTCACGATCAACCGATCGTACGGAGGCCGGCCAGTTCGCCTGGCTGTGCAATTTCTGACATTGTTGCTCGCCGGGTGCGGTGGCAGCAGCTACAACGGCGGCGGCGGGAACATGGGGCCGCCTCTTGCTCCCACGGTGACGCTATCGATTGCGCCAACGACCATCACTCTCGGTCAGAGCGCAACATTGACCTGGACGACGGCGAGCGCCAGCACCTGCTCGGCGAGTGGCGGTTGGACCGGGAATCAGAACACCAGCGGTACGCAAGCGGTCACACCGACCAGCACCGGGAACATTGTCTACACGTTGGCCTGCACCGCACCCAGCGGCAGCTCCTACTCCGGTGGGGGTGGCGGTCAAACAGCCATGAACGCCACGCTGACAGTCAACGCAGCCAGCGCCTTCTCGTTCACCAACCTCGTGGCGGATACCGCCGGCACCGGCGCACTGAATGTAGACGTCAACCTGAAAAATCCGTGGGGCGTGGTGTTCGGCCCAACCACGCCCGTCTGGGTCGCCAACAACCACAGCGCAACATCGACGCTCTATGACGGAACGGGCAAACCCGTCCCTCTGCCCGCCCCCCTGATTGTCAATACCCCGCCCACCAACTCGGTCGACTTCGCACCGACCGGAATCGTGTACAACGGCGCGGCGACCGACTTCATGGTGAGTGCCGCGGGCAAGACCGGACCTGCGCGGTTCATTTTCAGCGGCGAAGGCGGAATGATTGCCGGCTGGTCACCGACCGTGGACCAGACGCATACGGTGACCATGTTCCCCGCGGCGGGTGGCGATTCCGGCGGGGCGATCTACAAGGGGTTGGCCATCGCGAAGAACGGCGGGGCGAGCTTCCTGTACGCCACCGACTTCCACAATAACAAGATCGATGTCTTCGACGCGCAGTTCGCCAAGCAAGCCCTGGCTGCTGGCGCCTTCGTGGATCCGCACCTGCCCGCGGGCTATGCGCCCTTTGGCATCCAGGCTATCAACAATGGAGCCGGCGGCGCGACCCAGATCTATGTGTCGTACGCTAAGCAGGACGCCGATGCGGAGGACGATGTGTCCGGTGCCGGCCTCGGTAAGGTTGATATCTACGATCCGGCTGGAACACTCGTGAAGGAGTTGGTCATGCCGGGCGGTTGGTTGAATGGACCGTGGGGCTTCGCGCTGGCGCCAGCGGACTTCGGTACGCTCAGTGGCACACTGCTGGTCGGCAACTTCGGCGACGGTGTCATCAACGGATACGATCCCGCCAACGGCACCTTCATGGGTGCGGTGACGGACTCGGCCGGCCATCCGATCGCGATGCCTGGCTTGTGGGGAATTGCTTTCGGCAATGACGCGGTCAACCAGCCACATAACACATTGTTCCTTGCTGCTGGCACCAATGACGAAGCCAATGGCGTCTACGGCCGTATTGACCTCGGTGCAGCACCCCCGACGCTGGGCGCCGCGCCGGTCGTCACGCTGACCGTCCCTGCAGGCAATCTGACTGGCACGGTCGCGTTGACCGCGACGGTGCAGGATACGATTGCAGTTTCCAAGGTTCGCTTCTATGCGAACCTCACAACGTTGTTGGGTGAGGTAACCACTTCGCCGTACACGGTTCAGTGGGATACCACTAAGGTGGCCAACGGGCCGGTGTCTATCACCGCTGTGGCGTTGGATGCCAATGGGAATGTGGGGATGTCGGCGGCTACGGCTGCGACGGTTGCGAACTGACGGACGGTCCTTGGCTGGGGGCGTAACGAGTCTTAGCACTTGTTACGCCCTCCAGGCAGCATGATTTGAGCGTGCACAGGGATGTGCCCCTCGTACAATGCGCGCCATGCAAACAACCAAGAGCCTCGCAGAGGACCCCGAATTCTTCGCTCTGCTGACCCGAAGCTACGCCCGGCTGGTGGGGACTCCATTGGTCCCGGAAGGCTGCGACCCCGCGTGGCTCTACCACGAAGCTCCGTTCGCCGTGGTAGCGCACAACACCGACCCCGATCCCCGTTTCATCTACGCGAACAGAACGGCACAGTCGTGCTTCGAGTACCCGTGGCACGAGTTCATTCAACTGAGGTCGCGATTCTCCGCTGAAGAGCCCAACCGGTTCGAGCGTCAGCGGCTATTGGAGAGCGTTTCGCAGAAGGGTTTTGTGACAGGGTACAGCGGCCTGCGGATCGCCAGCTCGGGACGGCGGTTCTGGATTGAGGGCGGGGTGGTCTGGCAGCTCATGAATGAAATTGGGGTTTCATTCGGACAGGCCGCTGTCTTTCACTCCTGGCGCAACACCTGATATTCGCGCTTGCCGCGGCAGGAGGCCCGGTGCCAGACTAGCAGCGGTTTTGGGGCTCGAAGGATCAAGATGATCTGCCCGGTCCATTCCTGGCGCCTGCTCATATTCATGGCAGCGGTCACATCCATAGCCCTGCCATTCCGCATCGACTGCGCTCGGTCCGCTGAAGTCTCGGCCCAGGAGCCGACGGATACCGTGACCATTGAAGCGCGCAGGGAAAAAGAGCTCAAGCGTCAGATCACCAAGTTCGTCTCCGGCGCTGTCTTCACCTACTTGAATGATTCACTCGAGCGGTGGGATACGCCGATTTGCCCACTGGTGGCGGGGCTCCCCAAGGAGCGAGGGGAGTTCATCCTCTCGAGGGTGTCCGAAATCGCCAGGGACGCACATGCGCCGCTCGGGCCCGAGCACTGCAAGCCCAACCTTTACGTGGTGGTCACAGACAACCCGGACTTCCTGCTCGAAAAATGGTCCAAGCGTGATCGACGCATGTTCAATACCTGCAATGGCATGGGGTATGTCAAAGAATTTCTGCACTCTCGGCAACCCGTACGTGTCTATTACAACGCTAAATTCAGCTCGGCCGGCGGCGAGCGGGAGGCCTCCGGGCTCGAACTGGACGACTTGAGTCTCGACCTCCCGCTGAGCGGATGTGTCGCTTCGGGAGCCGCTGGCTCGCGGTTGCGCTATGGGGCCGTGCAGGAACTGACATCGGTGATCATCGTCGTGGACAGCAGGCGCACCACAAACCTCAACATGGGACAGCTTGCCGACTACATCGCGATGGTTGGACTAGCGCAGATCCGCGTGGACGCGGATCCGGGCACAGCACCCAGCATCCTGCGTGTATTCCGGGAAACTGACCCGCAACTTCGGGGGCTGAGCCCGTGGGATCAGGCCTTCCTCGAGAGTCTTTATGCCACGAGTCAGTCGAGTGTTCTCGAGGTGACTGTGATCAAGCGCCGCATGTTCGAGCAGATCGTTGGACGCTAAGAAATAATTTGCGGTAGTTCACAGTCCCAGGTCGCTAAACGCAGACGTCTTGTCTCATACAGTGTTTGCGATTAGAACCACGTCTAACGTCTTATATCACTGGGACAATTTGCTTGTTTACCCCAAGACTCAATGTGCTGTGGCGCACGATTGTCTGCGCCAGTCTGCTGGCTCTGGCCGCATGCGGCGGTGGCGGCAGCAGCGATAACTCTTCCGGGAGCAGCTCGACCAGCAACGGCGGCTCCAGTGGTGAATCGTCGGGCGGGTCTTCGGGTGGTAGCTCCGGCGGGGGAACGACTACCACTCCCGGTACTGTCGCGCTGTCTGCGGCAAATTACTCTGCGGCACAGACAGCCGGCAGTGTCACTATTACTGTGAATCGTACCGGTGGCTCCGATGGAGCTGCATCGATCAACTACGCGACTGCGGATGGCTCAGCAGTCGCCGGAACCAACTACGCCGCCAAGAGCGGCACGTTGAGTTGGACCGCGGGCGATGCAGTTGCCAAGTCCTTTACGGTAACGCTGAGCTCAACAGCATTCACTGGTATCAAGACTTTCACGGTAACACTGTCCACTGTGACTGGTGCGACACTGGGATCGATGGCCAGTGCGACAGTCACGATCGCTGGCAGCGACACTTCAGGTAGTACAGGCACCGGACCTGCGGCATTGCTAGCGGCCAAGATAGGCGCGCCGTCGCGTCTGTTATTTGGTTTGGGCGGCCAGGGCAGCCACGACCAGAAGGGCGAGATTCAACAGCAGTCGATTAAAGTTGATATTTACGACCGGTACCTGAGCGGCGTTTGGCCGACCTACAACTCAGCGCCGTGTGACTACGTTTGCGTAGTCGCGAGAGAAGCGGACGCCGTAGGTGCCATTCCGATGTTTACGCTGTACGAAATGGCCAACAACGGTGACGGCAATACGTCCGTCGTCAATGACACCACCTTCATGACCAAATACTGGTCCGACGTGAAGTTGATGTATACGGATCTCGCAACCTACAACAAAGTGGCGCTGGTTAACCTGGAGCCCGACTTCTGGGGCTACACCGAGAAGGCAAATTCAGATCCCACCAACATGGCGGCCAAGGTCACCATCAACGCGGATTGCGCCACGCTGAGCAATGATGTCTCGGGCATCGCGGCGTGCCTGATTGCAATGGCTCGCAAGTACGCGCCGAAAGTGTATGTAGGTTTTCCGCCTGCGAGCTGGGGCGGAAATTCCACCGCTGCCGTGGTGGCGTATATGAATGCCGTCGGGGCCCAGCACGCGGACTTTGTCGTTGAGCAGACCTCCGACCGCGACGCAGGGTGCTTTGAAGTGACGCCGCAACCTGCACAGTGCGTGCGAAGTGGTGCGCCATGGTATTGGGATGAGACCAATACGACCCACCCCAACTTCCACGACGCCCTCACAGAAGCGACCGCGTGGCACACGGGCATTGGCAATCTGCCGCTGATCTGGTGGCAGACTCCGCTGGGCGTGCCTTCAACAACTCCTGGTGGAACGGCAGAGCATTACCGCGATAACCGCGTCCATTACTTCCTGACGCACGGATCAGAGCTGGTCGCAGCAGGCACGCTGGGTGTGGTCTTTGGCGCGGGCGAGAATACGCAGACCACTATCGCTACAGACAACGGCCAATACCAGACCCTGAGCAATCAATACTTCGCGTCACCGACTGCGTTACCGTAAGCAGCGTCGCTGAGGGCATGCCAGGGCGCCAGGGCTGCGGCGCTGACAACCCGCCGGTGATCATGATGGCTCAGGCGGTATGAATCGAACGTACGTGTGCATCGATCAGAGCGATGCTGGGATACCAGCAACCCACACCTGAATAAACTGGCGGGCCGTCTAGGAGTCGAACCTAGCAAGGTCGGTTTTGGAGACCAACCCGCGTCCAGCGCCCAACCCGAAATGGCGGATGACAGATCACTCGAAGACCATACCCGTTAGGATACAGCTCGGTTTCCGACCGGTTCCAGCGCCCTGGCTGGTCTACTCTCCGTGATTGGTGGGCCCGGATGGAATCGAACCATCGCCGACTGGTTAAAAGCCAGATGCACGGCCTTCGTGCTACAAGCCCAAATGTGGTGCCCGGTGGAGGAATCGAACCTCCTGTCTCCGCGTTACGAGTGCGGCGCATCGCCATCAATGCTTACGGGGCACGTTTGGAGCTCGACCGGTGAATTGCACACCCGCAGCCAACCTTCGGAGGGTCGGTGCCGAAGTCCGTCGGCGTGGAGATTGTCTGGCCTCCTAGGATGGAGTTGAACCACCTAAGGCGACGTTCGTAGCGTCGCCTCTCTGTCCGAGAGCTAGGAGATGTTTGGTGGTGCGGGTGGGGCTTGAACCCACGATCGCCGGACTATGAGTCCGGTACATTGGCCAACTATGCTACCGCACATCAAATTGGTAGCGGAGGCGGGAATTGCACCCGCGACCTAATGGTTATGAGCCACCCGCGCTGCTGCTGCGCTACTCCGCAATAAACTGGCGCCCCGAGAAGCGCTCGCATCTTCGTCTCCCCGGCTTCAACGGGGCGCTTGAGCTATCTCAGCTATCGAGGCAATGTTGGTCCCCACGACAGGACTTGCACCTGTACGGCCTTTCGGCCACCAGGCTCTCGACCTGGCGCGTCTTCTGTTTCACCACGCGGGGATTTGGTACCTACCCCCGGATTCGAACCGGGAAGACCTTGGGTTTGAACCGCGGATGTCTGCCGTTGCATCAGGTAGGCTCAAACTGGTGCGCGTCGAGGGATTCGAACCCATCACTGCGCGGGGTTTAAATCCGCTGCCTCTGCCGTTGGGCTACACGCGCAAATTTGGTATCCAAGCGACTTAGGAGGTCGCCATCCGTTCCGACCGGCGTGGATGAAGTTGGCAGCCTCGGCGCGATTCGAACGCGCAAGCGTGGGTTTAGAAGGCCCGACCCCGTATCCGATGGCGAGGCTATGCTGGAGCGGAAAGTGGGAGTCGAACCCACCAGCGGCGTCGTTGGCAACGATACCTCACACCATGTGCATCCGCATGTCTGGTCGATGCGGAAGGATTTGCACCTTCTATCTCAGCCTTATCAGGGCTGTGCAGGTCTGTATCTGCTCCACATCGAAAATGGTCTGAGTGGCTGGTGCTGCCCCAATACCTCCGAGTTCCAAGCACGGCCGTCTGCTGTTGACTTACACTCAGATGAAATGGTCAGGATGGCTGGAGTTGCACCAGCGGCCCCCGCCTTCCGAGGGCGGTCGTCTACTGCTGACTTACATCCTGAATGTTGGAGGTTCGGACTGGACTTGCACCAGTGGCTTCCCCGCTTTGCAGGCGGTTCCCTTGGCTACTCGGGCACCGAACCGAAGATCGAGCGGCTGTATCGGAACGCCGCGTCGCCGGAATTCCACCGGAGCCGCCGCGGTCAATGCGCTGACACGCAACAGCCGTTCGCATTGGAGTGCCGTAATGGAGTCGAACCATTTATGGAGTCCGGTCACAGCGGAGTCCGGCTACCGAGCCAACGACACGCAATTGGTACCCCAGGTGGGAGTCGAACCCACAGAACACACGGTCTGAACGTGCTGTCTTTGCCGTTTGACTACCGGGGCAGAAGATGGAGAAGGTGACGGGACTCCAACCCGTTAGGCGCTGGGTGAAAACCAGCCTGCGCGAGGCGCTTTGCATTCACGATCAATCTGGTGGACCACCGCGGACTCGAACCGCGCATGCAGGTATCTTGCAAGGATTCCCAGGGTGCCCCGGCCGTTGCCCATGTTGTTGGTGCGTCGCCTCGGCAACGATCCGAGAACCTTCCGGTTAAGAGCCGGGTGCTCTGCCAGTTGAGCTAGCAACGCGATGTTGGTGCGTGGTATAGGATTCGAACCTATTCACCCATTGGGAGCAGCTTTACAGGCTGCTGGGACTCTCCCGCTTCCGCCGCCCACGCATGTTTGGTGCCCAGTGCAGATTGAGTGCTGGCGACCTTCGGTTTGTAGGACCGTTGCTCTTCGCGTCTGAGCTAACCGGGCAGACTGGCGCCTCCACGGGGACTCGAACCCCGCGCTCATCGGATCGACAATCCGGCTTCACCCCAGGTGTAGAGGCATGAATTGGCTGCGGACGTTGGAATCGAACCAACCTCTTGCTCGTTAACAGCGAGCTGCATCGCCTTGATGCTAATCCGCAGAAGAATGGAGCGGGATGAGGGAATCGAACCCTCTTGGCGTGGTTGGAAGCCACGAGCCTGACCTATCGGCCAAACCCGCTCGAAATCGTCCCGAATTGTTAAACAATTCCGGTGATTGGTTTCGGGGTGTGGGAGAGCGGACTGGTCCGCTTGGTCGTTCGCCCCGGCGTGCACCGGGGGCACGCAGTCGTCAGCTCAGAATGCTATTGGGATGCAAGCGACACGCTCGCATCCCCGCTAGCAGGGAGTCGATAAAATCGAAATGGCTGAGATACGTGTTCATGCGCAAACTATATTAGTCCAACCAAACTGAAATGCAACTTGTTTTAGTCGATCAAACGGGGTCTGCAGAGAATCTCGAAATCAAATCCGTTCTTTGCGAGGTGCTCGACCACTTCAGTACGGCTGTCCTTGCTGCACATGGAAAGCAGATCCTCCGTCAATGGTGCGAAGACTTCACCGGGTAGATGCGAGAGCAGGGTGTTGTGGCAAACGCGACCTCGCGCCGTCGGCGACCCAGCCCGGGGCGCGACTTGCCGAAACACACACGCAGGGCAGTCGTGTCGCACTGAATGAGCGGGGTCCCAAGGTGAGACTATGTTGGCTGGAGACGTCCGATACTTCGCAGAAACTCTGCCTTCGATGTTGACGCGTAAAGAACACCTCATGAGACGGTTCGTTCGACACCAGCGAGCGAAACGCCCGGAACCGACGCCGAGCATCGAGCAGCCCCTCATCAGACCTCTGAGTCGGATCGCTGGCATCCGAGACACTGACTGTTGTCCGTTGCGCAATAAATGTTGGCCGTTAGGTTACAACCTGCAAATAACTGCCCAACGATTCATCGGATATCAAAGCAAGGCACGCATCACGAGTCCCGCAGGACTTCTGGCATCTCCATGTGAAGCGTGACTTGTCCGGGTTCCCACTCCGAAGGATTCAGGATTTCAACACCGGTCGGTTGGAAATTCTCGACATGGCGCGTAACTACAGTCATTCCGTGGACTAGACCCGCAGCCGCTGCCGACTGATGAGCAGCCGCGTCCGATCCCGCAGACTCACGCGGCTCGGTGACTCGGCTCGATGCGCGGCAGCCCGCTCTTGATCTGACACTCGATCTCGAGCTGGTCGAGCCATTCACCTGGTGTCAGACAGGTGTCCAACACGAGGCATTGCCGTTTAACCGTGGCAAAGTCTCCAGGGGTGAGATGTGGCATGAGCAGGAGCCGATTTTCCCACTTGTCCCGGGTTTCGACGTCGATGCCGGCAGCAGTCTCCCCGAGGCCCGTCTCGGCGATGAACATCCTCCAGCGCTGACTCGCGTCCAGCTCCCGAAATTCGATCTTGAAGGTAAAGCGACGCAGCGCCGCGGCATCGAGATCCCGGAAGAGGTTGGTTGCAACGACGACAATTCCCTCGAAGCGCTCCATCCGCTGCAGCAACTCGTTAGTCTGAGTAACCTCCCAACTGTGCTGAGCCCGCTCGCGGCTACGCAGAAAGCTGTCGCCTTCATCGAAGAACAGGATCGCGTCCTCGGCGGCGGCTTGCTCAAAGGCAGCGGCAATGTTCTTTTCCGAATCGCCGACCCACTTGCTCAGCAGCGTTGAGGCGCTCTTGCTGACCAGCGGCAGATTGAGCTCAGTGGCGAGGTATTCCGTGAATTGCGTTTTGCCGGTGCCGGGTGGCCCGTACAGCAGCACCGAGCCCTTTGGTCGACGGCGGAAGCTGTCCAAAATTTGTTGTGGGCTGAATCGGCCGGAGGTGTTCAAGTATTCGAGCGAATAAGCAGTGACCGAGGGTATGAACGCATGGGTCAGTTCTCTGGAGAGCGCCCGCTGGCTGCGGCGCAATGCCTGGACCATGGCCTGATCACGCTCGGCCTTGGTGCTGGCATTCACGAGGCGGGAGGCTCTGACGGCAGATTCGAGCTGTGCGCTCGAGATGCCGTCGAGTTTCATGATCTGATCCACCGCGATCTTGCCCAAGCGCATCTTTTGCAGACGTTTGCAGATGGCAAGCTCCTGCGCTTCGCGTGCGGCTCTCTTTAGAGGTGCATGAAATACGAAACGGGCAACCGTGTCATCCGGCAATCCTGCAATGTTGGAGGTGAGCCAGAGCGCAGGAACCGGGTTCGTCGCCAACAGGTTCTCATCAAAGGGGAGGCTCTCATCGGCCCCGAGCTCGATGCCGAAGATGCGCTGAAAGATGTCAGATCGCGCAGTTTGGAGCACCTCGGACGGACGCTCGACGACCAGGACCGCCGGTGAACCCTTGGCCGCCAGCAACTGGAACGCCACAAACGTCAGTGAAGGCAACACCTCGCGCGGGGCATCATCAAACCGACGCATTCGCCATGGCGTGCGGGCGGAGCCCGCAACAATTTCCTGCAACAGTTGGCGCTTGTCCAACGATGCATCACCATAGAGCAACAAATTGACTCCGGGCTCGCTGGCGTTTTTCATCGAGCGGACAGCCAGTACCAGATCCTCTTCGAGCAGGCGGGCAGGGCGCCCAGACCCGATCTCATCCTGCAGGGGCTCCAGCAGAGCATCAATGAGCGAGTCCGACCCTGCGAGTACTTCCACCCAAAAGGCAGGGACTCGGGCGAGCTCGGCCCGGCGCCCCGTGCTTTGCAACAATCCACTCAGTCGCAAAGGTGACCGCGGACGCATAGCCTCCGCCAGTTCTTCCGCCGAGGTATTGAACAACACTGTCCACAACACACGAGCGCTCCAGCGATCGTCCGCGAGCTGCTCGAAGATGGCGCTCAATTCTTTCGAAATGGTGCTGAGGAACGAGAAGGACAGGATGTCCCGCTCGAGCGGGGAGAGCTTTATGATCCGGCCAAGCTCACCCACGCGTGCCGCAAACGGCGAGAGCGTTTCGAGCGACGGACCCATTGCGTCCATTGCCGGGGAGACCTCATCGTGCGTCCGTTTAGCTATCGCGGTGAATTCCTCTCCGTTTCGATTTACCCACTCGTGGATCGCATAACCTTCCAACACGAGCCGGGCATGTCCCGAGCTGACGCGGCCCGAGAATGTGTAATTGACCTGCGATAAAAGTTTCAGCATTCGCTCCAGCGACAGCCGCTTCGCGCGCTCGCTTTTCTGAATGCCGGTGACAGACTCCGGCCAGTTGATGGCACTGCCCATTGCGGCATACCAGGCGGCAAAAGCCATCGGATCAGTCTGCAGCGTTTGCGAGAGTATCGGATTGACCGCGAGACGCAGCAGCCAGACTGCCGACTGCGGTATTGATATTTCGAGTGTATTCGTCACCGGAGTGTCATGTTTGTTTGATTGAAGAGGGCGCCATGATAGCCATCCATTC
>Ga0307510_10005264_pt1 | contig 15384 bp, 11 predicted proteins | sample 12_EM_MG_FD_207224 | JGI IMG/M metagenome (GOLD analysis project Ga0307510, IMG submission 207224) | Populus trichocarpa ectomycorrhiza microbial communities from riparian zone in the Pacific Northwest, United States - 12_EM | ecosystem: Host-associated > Plants > Roots > Unclassified | place...
GTTGTTAACATAAGTTATAATCATGAATACCTGACAACATTTACAAGTATTAGCATTATTCGAATAAGTTAACTAATGTAATCATGGTAACAATTTATAATCCAATTGAAATCTCCTTTGTGTGTGGTTTCCAGTTGAGTAATAAAAAGAGTTTATATTATACTTGTTTGAAATACCATTAGTGGATCCTCTAACCTTGACAATTATTTTATCCTTGTTTAAATCTTTATATCAATATCACATCTCAAAGCTCTCTTCAACTCCTTTTCTGTTATTATATATTTCTTTATTTATAGTTTATACAGTTAACCTCCCTATGGTTCGATCCCGGTCTTGCCGGTTTATTTATTACTTCGACGCTCCTATACTTGGGAGAAGACATCAACTCTTTGGTCGTGTCATCTTTTCTTTGGGTGTGTCAATTAAGTTTAGGTTTATTGAGGGCTAAATATTTTGTGTATGTGGGAAAGATCTTGTTTTTGGTTTTTATTTTGTTTTACTTTACTTTTTTTTTCTCCCTCTTAGGTTATTTTTTTATGGCTCTCCTCCATAAAATTTGCTCCTCTGTTTTGGGTGCGTATAAACACCTGTTTGTAAGTAAAGTTTTTTGTTTTCTTCCTTTCAATTGCTTGGTCCCCAAACAATCTAAATTTTATTTAGTCCCTTATTTTCTTCCATTTTCACTTTTGATCTCTTTGCCCATTTATTATATTTTCATTTTTCTTATTTTTTGTATTTTGATTTTTTTTTAAAAGGACAACATAACATTGACTAAAAAAACATGTTAACAGCTACACGCTTTGAAAGTAGATATTGTTTTTGTTTTAAATTCTTCGAAAAAGACGTTGAAAATTATACAAATGCGTCAAGAAACATATTTTTTAGGTTTTTGTTGGTTTTTTCAAAAAATTAAAAAAAAAGGTCAAAAATTGGATAGCAATAATGCATATGGATGATGATGATGTATGCTGGATATAGATTAGTTATATCTCGAGCTGATATATGGCCACCATTCCTTTTTAAACAGACAGGGTTCTGATCCTTTTATAGAGTCGAAACAATTTAATCTAAGCTAATGCTTAATAAAAATACACTCATCATAAAGTGATATTGCTCAAAAGGTTGAGTCTAAGCCTTTTTCATTAATACTTGATGAAAACTTTTACATTTGAAAGCTAGTCTACTCATCATCATCGTTACAGGGAGAAAGACAAAGCCTTTGTTTTCTATGTATCTAAGAAAAACATTAGTCTCAGCCATGCTTTGTTCATATTGGTGGACATTCCTTCCAATCTCATCTCTCATTTTATCCAAATTAGTTTTAAAGACCCCGAAAGCCTTTCATTTGGTTTTTGCTTCAGTCAGCTCACTTTCCAACATCAAATGCTTCTTGTATAGCCTTTCATACTGCTTAATCCTGTTTTCCACTATGATTTCCAATACCGATTGATCCTTGAATAACCTAGAGAATTGGAAGAACCCGTTCGTTCTTGGCACATGTTATACACCTTCAAGTTGCCTCACAACCAAAACAGGAGCATAGCTGACATATCTGGTCACTCCCTTCAGAGGCACCCATCGTCTATGCCCATAATTCATCAAGCAATTTATTGCTCTCATCCATGAGGCTTTCCATTTAAGATATTCCTTTCCACTTCACTTTTACTTTCCAGTTTTCCTCGTTTAGGTCCTTTCATTCCTCTTCTTTAACTATCTCTAATGGTTTTTGATTAAACCACCAGAAGTTGTTAAATATTGGCTTCTTGGTTTCTATATGGCTAATCAGCCATATATATAACAATTGTTCACAACATCTCATTGATCCCGTGACAACCCTCCTACAATATTTGAGTGTTAAGATAATTTATGCTAATATCACCGTAGTTGGATTTATCTAAATGTTTTAATATGTAATAAAAGCTGTAATCACCTCTAAACCGATTATTCTAGAGAGGTTTGGAAATAACATCAACCTGAAGATTCCTAAAGCAAGTATTGCTGAATTATGCATAGACACCTTCATAATTTTCACTATCCTCCCATATTTCTTTAAAAATTCATCCATATGAATGCTTTTCATCTATGCGATGAGCTTCTTCAAGTCATTTCCAGAGCAACCTTTTGATAGGTGGTAATTTACTATCATTTAGTCTCAGACAATCCTTTTTCTAACAGTTGTAGGGATTCAGAATCCAACCCATATTCAACAGAGGTCATCTCTTTAATGGTGGTCATGTTATCAACCTTAAATCTTTCAATTCAATATACTTTTTAGGGTTAAGTATGTCTTAATGCAATAATGATTATTTATGGAGCATACATCCTACAGGCAGGTTCTATGTTTTTTTATGAGAGACATTAAGGTAGGCACTATGTAGTCTCTAAAGGTCTCTTGTTCTCCAATAATTACCCTCGTGAAGGTAATATGCGGGTTTAGTAGGTAGTGGAATGGTACATATACCAAGCACTACTAGTCCAAGCACTCGGTAAAGAGTCGGTTGGTTTCACGAACTTAAAACCTGAATGAAAGTCATACGGTAAGCTGCTACTCCCCCACCTAACATGAAGCTTCCATGTGTGTGCATTCCAAAGCGATATATCATAAATAGACTAGTGATGTATGAAGATATCCATCCATATCCAACGTACATGCATAAGTATGGTAAATCATGCTAAAACGTAAATAAGTAAAGAAAGTTTAAACATATCAAATCAAATAAACCATATAAAACATATAAAGCCTAGTTTTGTTAAAAACAAAAAAGTTCCTAGTTAAGTCGTCATTTTTGTCGCATGCGCGCGCGACATGGCGGGATGTCGGGGTCAATAAGTCATCACCTAGTTGTTTGGTTCAGGGTCACTAAGAGACCTAAATGGACTGATCTTATATGAAATTCTAGGGTGAAGGACTAGTTGTAACTAGGAAAAGTATTAGCACCCCTAACGCTTCTTACTTGAGGTAACCTGCATTGTGTTGTCTAGATGTGGCTTAAAGGTACTGATGAGTTTTTAATTGATGGTCCATCTATGACTTAGAATAAAATTTTATTCTTATGAGTAAATCTAGCATTTTAAATTCATTATGGGCTCGTATGCCCACATAAATTCTTATAAGAAGAGTCCATCTAGGTGCCCTGACAAGGTTCACCTATCTTAGAAGGAGAAAGAGTTTTCCATAACTCGTATATTGTGGTGAAAAATACTCCTAATTAAAATAGGTGAATACCTGAAATAATTATGGAAATTATCTAGTCAACTTCTGATATTTAAATGTCAACCTACTTATAGGTCCTACATTTATACAAGAATGTTGACAATTAATTCTCATGAATTAAAATTTTAGGATTTCTAAAATATTGGTCAAGTTCTCATGAATTCAATAAATTGATTATTAAATAAATAAAAATGCATGCAAATATATTTTTTGAATTTTTATGTATATAAAAAAAAAATACTAAATCATACAATGTATATTATTTCATATTTTTTAAGCCAAAATATGATTTTTTTTTTTGAGAGCCTTCGACGTATGCACACCAAATAAAACACATATTTGTATTTTTTTCAATGAGAATATTTTTTTATAAATTTTGGAAATTTTTTAGATTTTAACCAAAAACAAGTATTTTAATACTATGTCAGCATCTTACTGTATAAGTCTACAACCCTGATATTAAATAAAATTATTAAAAAAAACATGCAAAGGACCCACCAGTAATTTTAAATTGGTCCTTGGAATTTTTTAGAATTTTTTTGGAATTTATGTTGGGTTTGTTTGGCAAAAGAAAAAATATTTTTATTCAAAATAAAACTGTCAGAATAGGTCTAAGGGTGTGTTTGCCAAACACCCCTTTAGGCCTTAATTCCTCAACAAAAAAAAGTAACCAACCAAACAAGCTCTTGGTACCTGACCTAAAACAAAACCTATTAGGTTGACTCGAAAACACTAGTTCAACCCAGAACCGGATAAAAAACCATGGTTTGACCCGAAACTAAATGAAAACAAACAATTAAACTAAAGCAAATCAAAACTAAAAAACAAACAAAAAAAAACAAAAAATTTTCTAACAAAAACAAATCAAACATTAAGAACATGAAGAACACGATGAACATTCAAACTGAAACCCAACAAACACAAATAACTAACTAGACAAGTTTTCATACAATCAAGAGCAAGGTTTTGTTCGTAATCATGTGTAGATGAAGAATCAAGCATCCATTTTCTTCGATTAACATTCAAAAGCCATGATTTGATCAAAATGTATTTGGGCAATTGAAAGAACCCTAGAATCTAAATACATGAGTACGTGTTATTGATGCATTTTAACCCTAGATTATTTGCTAAAAATGATAGACTAACATGTCTATGTCAATAATTAACCTGTAATAGCTCAAAAAACAAGAGGCCAAGGAAAGGTTTATACGAAGAACATGAACCCGAAATTTGGAAAATTTCAAGAAATTGAAGAACTAATGTCAAAACCTAGATTTGGCCTTCTAGGCCTTTAAACACGCTGTTTGTAGTCCTCACAAACCACATTACCAATACCTAGCATAGTTGAATCCAAAAAACTAACAAAAAACATCAAATCATCACAAACATGCATTAAATTCCAACTTTATAACTGCTACCCTAATGACAGCCTTCCAAGCTCAAACAATGGTTGTTGCCCTTTGGTTCCTTCTTTTTCAAGTTTGTAACTTTCTCTTAAAGTTGAGGAAATTCTTGTGTTAGGCTCTTAAACCTTTACACATTAGGGTTTTTTTATCAATCTTTTCCTCACCCTTTTTCTCTTGTTTTTGCTCTGATTTTCCAGGGGTGTTTATAGGGTTTTGCTAGGGTTTTTGATGGGTTCAAACATAGATTGATTAAATCTATGAACTCTGTATCTATGCTGGTTTTTCAATGGTGGTTTTGCAACAAACTTAGTTTTTAGAGGTTTTGGTGGTTTTCTAAACTTGGAGACCAACGAGCTTATTTCTGACCTTTTGATCTTAAGAGAAACATGACCAACCTTTGATAAGAAATCATTAATAAGACCACTTGATCTTGGTAGAGGGGTGCACACCTTTTGTTCGGATTCAACCTTACTAAATTTGAAGGTTTATAGCTCTACATTCATTCGTTTGAAAATGCCAACCTGATCAACTTATAATTTGAAAATACAGTGATGACTGATCGGGGACATGTTGTTAAGTTTGTTGAAGAAAATAAGATGTAAATGTTTGATGGGAGTAGCTGATCTTTGTAAAAGGGGTGTCTCTCAGTTGAATGGTGGTGATTACAGCCCTAGAGGTGGTCGGAAATGCCATATTCATTTGTTTGAAAGTGCCTACTCGATCAATCAAAATTGTCCAAGAAGAAGCTAAACAGTGGTTAAATGACATGTCGTCTAGGTTAAACCATAGAAATTAGGGTTTTTAATTTGGGATTTGAGAGATTTCATTTTAGTCCCTATTTTTTCAATTGCTTTTGATTGCACCCGTAATTGCCTCCCAAACTTTTAATTTCATGCAATTTCACCTCTGCCAAACTCATTCATTAGCCCCAAAGTTTAGCGTCATTTTTATCTTAGTCTTTGGTTTTTTATTTGTGCATTTGGACCCTTAATTGACCATCAAACTTTTATTTTTATTAAATTTAGCTCCTGATTTGTTCAAGAAGAAGCTAAACAATGGTTAAATGACATGTCGTCTAGGTTAAACCATAGAAATTAGGGTTTTTAATTTGAGATTTGAGAGATTTCATTTTAGTCCTTATTTTTCAATTGCTTTTGATTGCACCCGTAATTGCCTCCCAAACTCTTAATTTCATGCAATTTCACCTCTACCAAACTCAATCATTAGCCCCAAAGTTTAGCGTCATTTCATCTTAGTCCTTGGTTTTTTATTTGAGCATTTGGACCCTTAATTGACCATTAAACTTTTATTTTTATTCAATTTAGCTCCTGATTTGGTTAATTTCAGCCTCTATAATTACTTGTTTTTTTTTTCCAGTTTGATCCTTGGCTTTGTATTTCTTCAATCAAGTCTCTAATTGCCCATCAAACTTCAATATTTATACAATAAAGCTCCTGATTTGACCAAATTAACTCTTTAAAATTGCAAATCGACCTCCATACTTTAATTTCTTCTAATTAAAGCTTAAATTGACTTTAAATATTAATTTTTCTTGCAATCAAGTTCTCAAAAAAATTAATTAAGCCTTCTAAAATTCTCATTAAGTCCTTACCTATCCAAATTTATATTTTTTTACCTAAAATAAATTTTTTTTTACCAAATAGGCCCTTTATCAATTAGAATTGGGTTGCCAATTTTGTTAATCTTATATGTTGGTCCTCCAACTTTTCCACTTGTGATTTTGGTCTTTCATCACCAATTTGGACAATCTTCTAGGCTTTCTTCATGTATATCCTCTTATATTTTAGATTTTCTTTTTCTGTTTTTCTTTTTTCTTTTCTTGATTTTTTATGGGGTTAAAAGTGGATAACAACATAGATCATTATGGTTTAGTTGATTCTCAAGTGATCTTATTAAATTTTACCTTTCTACAACTCTTTGGTTAACCTGGTTGTTTTCAAAGGCAATTGTAAACTCCATTGCAATTATAGTTCAGTTATTCCATCCAAATTATCTTTTGCTTTAATACTTAACATGTTCTTACTTGGTAAGTTATTGATCCTTTTGAACTTCATGCACTTTTTTATTGAAAAAGGACTCCTAACCTCTATTCTCTCGATTCTACCTTTATACTATTTGGTAAAAGCACATTCTAAACAATTGGTATTGGAGATGATACTTAATTTAAGCCCACTGACAATCCAAGAATCCTATTAATCATTTCATTATTGTCCTTATTCCAACTGCTGTGTGGATTAAAATATTGGATAAGACATAACTCACTACCAGATTTAACAGTTTTATCGATGAAAATTTCTATCGGTATTTACACTAACAATCTATATGTGATTATTTTACTGATGGGATCGTTGGTAGTTTTTGGTCTGTCAGTAAGTCTGTCATTAATAAATTTACCGATGGCTTTATAGACGGACCATACACGCCAAAAACAAAATTACCCAGTTCATTCCATTGATAATTCCCTCGGTACTATTTAGTATATCACCGGCAGGAGAACCGTATGTAATTCCGTCGGTGAGTTAACAGTTGTAGTGATATTTGCAATAATTCTTTTCCAACTCTCTAGAATATACCAACGAACTGATACCAATGAACTAATTTTGTCGATGAGTTAATAGTAGCATTGACATTTGCTGTAATTCTTTTCCAACTCTTTGGAATATACCGACAAAATAAGTCCGTCGGTAACCCCGTCCGTAATAATTTATTTTAAAAAAACAATCTATTGAACAGAAATAGAAAATAATTAAAAAATAAATCAATATAAAATTCAAATATTTAAAAATAAATTATCTTAATATAAAAATTAAATATTTATTATAAATTTAAACATTTGTATACGTTCAAATACAATAAAACTAGAATAGAGACAATGCTGGAGGAGGAGGAGGAGGCTGGTTGTTCCCCGGACCGTGGGGCTAATAAGAGGGTGCACATGCACCACCCATATGTGATCTCATCTCTATTTAGACTCGACGAAGTTCTTTATAATCCACAGAGAGTCATTCATATCTTCATAAAACGTTTTGAACTATTTTCATAACACCTGTTACTTCTTCATTGACTCTATCAACAATTGAGATGGTTGCAATCTTACATGGCCTAGTATATATAATGAACTTTTTTATAGCTATTCTTGAATCACTTAGGAATTGAACCAACTGTGTACTTTTTCTCGAGCTAGTCTCTCTAAACAATACCTTTACCTACACAGCGCAAACAATAGTTAGAAGAAAAACCAAAAGCAAATTCAAGCAGCGTAGGGAGTACTGCAAAAACCTAAACCCTTGGATATTTTTTCCTAGTGATAATCATTTGCATTGAGGGTATAAAAAGTTTGGAATAGTAAACACTCTTTTATCACAATTCTTTAACTTATCTAAGTGGTCTCATACCTAACATAATAACATTTAATTTTCATAGGAAAAATGATCACAAATTTAGTAAAAAAAGAGAGTGAATTTTCCAAGAAAAACATAAGAAAGGTCTTTACATTTCAAGGGGCATCTTTTGATAATGATAAAAAAAAAAATTGAATCATAGGAAATAGTGTTTCAGAAAAGTGGACCAAAAGAAACTTTCCAAGGTTTGAAAACTATATGCTCAACAACATCTCATCATGCTTTACCTTGATGTTTGCATGAAATTCTTTCAACTTTAAGGCAATTTTATCATGGCATTTGTAGACCTAACTAACATTCTTCCCTCTTTACCATTCAAGATCTTTGCATCTCAAGCATGGCTCAAAACTTGAAGTTACTTAATGATATTAATGTTCGAGAAATTTTATCTTTTTGTTGTGCTATAATTTGTTTTATAATATGATGCATCATTTTACAAATGTCATGACTATAATATTTTTTTCATAATAATTTTAATGTTTTAAATGTTCAAGGTATTAGAGGTGTAACAGCCTTAAACTTAAAAAAAAAAAACTCTTTTATTAAATGAACAACAATAACCAAAAAAGGAGCACAACCTCATAGTAAAGTACATAGTCTATGATTTTTATTTGCATACCAACAAAACTAATAATGTATTACCATGGCAGATAAGTGACTTATACGATAATGAAATAAATGGATGGCTAGGAAAAATGAATGGTTATTAAAGCATGATGGAAGCTATGTCAAATTACATGCATATATTTGGAGATCTGCAGTCCTAGAATGGTAAAGAACTTTTATATAAGACATTGAGGAAGCCATATTAAATTTCATGTTCTTTAACACGCCCCTTGCATCCATCTCAACCTGGATATGAAGCTGGATAGTTTTGATGGAACAAATTTTGTATGCTGGAAAGACAAGATGATGTTCCTATTGACTACTTTAAAGATCTCCTACATCATTAATCCAAAATCTGTCTGAAATTCATGCATCTACATCTGAAGGCAATGATTAGTTGAAGGTAGAGCGTAAGAAACGAGATGAAAATGAATTATTATGCAGATGCCATATTCTCAATAATTTGTCAGATCATCTGCATGATCTTTTTTATATCCATAAAGTCTTCAAAGAAAATATGGAAGTCACTAGAGTACAAATACAACACAAAAGACAAGGTGTGGATAAATTTTTTATTGTGAAATATTTTGAATTTTTAATGATTGATAATGCTTCTGTTATAGATTATATCTATAAGTTACAAGTCTTGATTTCTAAACCTAAATACTTGAAAGTGGAAGTTTCTAAAGCATTACAAGTAGGATGAATAATTGCAAAACTTCCTCCTAGTTAGAATGATTACAGGAAAAAGTTATTACATACCACAAAAGAATTTTCTCTTGAACAGAATAAAAAACACTTGTGGATTGAAAAGGAAACTAGAATTCGTGTAAAGAAATTCACCACTGAATCTTCAACAAAAGTGAATTATATTGAAGGAAATCAGAATGTTTAAAAGAAAAATGTTGGAAAGAAGAGGAAATTTTCTGATGCGGTAAAGAACTTTAAAAATACAAGCAACCTAATCAATTCAAAGAAAGGAAAGATCTGTTACAATTGTGGCAATAAAAGGCACTACAAACCTGGGTGCAAGTTTCAAAAGAAACAGAAGCAAAAAAAATCTTAGCAATGTCCCGAATTCAAAAAATGCAAATGTGGTTGAACATGAAACTAAGTTGATTGAAATGGTTTCAAAGCTGCATATTGAAATGATTACTAAACTTCATATAGCTGCAAGTACCATGTCTAATGACTGGTGGCATGATTCTGGTGCAACCATCCATGTATTCAACAATAAAAACCATTTCAAAGATCATGAAGTTGCAAAAGATGGATAAAAAGTTCTAATGGAAAATTATAATGTTGCAAAGGTGATGGGAAAAGGAAATGGTGAACTAAATTTTACTTTTGAAAAGAAATTGTTATTGGTCAATGTCTTACATGTACCAGATATAAAGAAAATCGTGTCTCTGCAAATTTTCTTTGTAAAAAGGGTTTTAAGGTTGTTTTAAAGTCTGATAAAATTATTCTGTCAAAAAATGGACTATTTATGGGGAAGGGTTATTCATGTTATTGAATGTTCAAACTCGATTTTAATAATAATATTAATTTCTTTGTTTATATGATTGAGTTATCTTCATCTTTATGGCATGATCATTTGGCACATGTTAGTTTCAGATTATTAAAATATATGGCTAATCATAATTTAATTTCTTATAAAATTAAAGATAAAAAAACATGTGAAATTTGCATTCAAGCAAAGATGACTAGAAAATGACTTTTCTTAAAGTTGAAAGAAATACAAATTTATTAGAACTTGTGCATTCAAATTTATTAGAACTAGGGGAGAAAATAGATATTTTATAACTTTTATTTATGACTTTTCAAAGTATACTTATTTTTTTTAATGAAACATAAAGATCAAGCTTTTCAAATGTTCAAGAATTATAAATTAGAAGTTGAAAATCAAAAGGGAAAGAAAATTAAAATTCTAAGGAGTAATAGATATGGTGAGTATTTTTCTATGTGATTTTCTATATTTTGTGAAGAAAATAGAATCATACATCAAACTAGTGCACCATTTACACCCCAACAAAATGACTTGGTAGAAAGAAAGAATAAAACACTTGTTGATATGCTTAACTCTATGTTAGTGAATGCCAAATTGCTTACTAGTTTATGGGGGGAGGAGAAGTTTTACTCACTGTTTGTCATATACATAATAGAATTCCTTCTAGAAAATTAAAATTTTCCCATGCAAATTATGGAAGAAAAGAAAACCATACTTAAATTATCTTAGAGTTTGGGGTTGCCTTGTCTTTTATAGAGCTTCAGATCCTAAAAGGATAAATTAGGACCTAGAGCTTTAAAGGGGAATTTTCTTGGTTGTGCTGAAAATTCAAAAGCATATAGAATATTGGATTCAAGTTTTAATGTAATAGTGGAATCTAGAGATGTTGAGTTTATTGAAAATAAATTTCAAACTGATTTCAATTCAATTAGTGAACGAATCAATAATTTTAAAATTGAAATAAAGTCAACAAATAATGCAGGTTTTAATCCAAATTATAGAAATAAAAGAACTCAAATTGATCATTTTATTGAACTTAGAAGAAGCCAACGTGCTAGAAAAGAAAACAATTTATATCCTAATTATATATCTTCACAATCTATTGTTTTCTTAGTTGAAGGCAATAAGGTTGATGTGCTTAATAAGATACTAATCTTATTAATAGTTGAAGATGACTTTAAAACATATAAAGAGGCATGTCTCAAGATGTTGCTTTTTCAAAAAAAAAAAAAAAAGCAGTTAATGATGAAATTGACTCGATATTATATAACAATACTTGGACTATTATTGATTTGCCTCCAGGTTCCAAGGCAATTGAATGTAAATGGGTTTTCAAAAGAAATATAATAATGATGGATCAATTCAAATTTCTAAAATAAGGTTAGTAGCCAAAGGCTTTAGACAAAAGGAAGGAATAAACTATTTTGATATACATGCTCTGGTGGCTCGTATAACATTTATAAGAATAATTTTGGCTTTATCACCAGTTTATAATTTATATGTACATCAAATTGATGTTAAGACAACTTTCCTCAACGAAGAATTAGATGAGCAGGTCTAAATTGAACAATTAGAGGGTTTTGCTCCACTAGGAAATAAACATATAGTCTGCAAATTGATTAAATCTCTATATGGATTGAAACAAACACCTAAGTAATGACATGAAAAATTTAATTATGTAATTTTAGAATATGATTTTAAATATAATAGTGCTGATAAATGTATTTATTCTAAATTTACAAATGATTTTGGTGTGATCATATGTCTTTATATGGATGACATGCTCATTATTAGTACTAACATAAATGTTGTTAATGATACGAAGAAATATCTAACCTTAAAATTCAAAATGAAAAATTTAAATGAGGTAGATACAATTTTAGGTATCAAAATAAGAAAACATAGTGGGAGTTTTGTTCTTTGTCAATCTCATTATATTGATAAAGTTTTAAATAAATTTAATCATTTGAATATCAAAGTAGCAAATACTTCAAATGTTGTTTCCTGTAAGTTGATAGAAAATACTGGTAGATCGATTGCTCAAATTGAATATGCTAGTGTAATTGGTAGCTTAATATATGTTATGCATTGTAACATCTCCCATTTCCGGGATAAAACAACAATCTCATGTCAATCGAAAAACAGAGTAATTAATTTTTTTTGTATATATATATATATTCACGGTCTTCGTATTAAAATCTACCGAAATTTTGACGAAGTCCCCCTTTATACCGGAAGGTCCCAAGTTATTGACATGGAATTTGTTTACACTTCTAATAGCTCGCATCTCATAACTTAATTCCCGACCCAATCATTATGGGTTTCAATTACACACTTATACTCACACCTATCAACCACAATATTTATGATATGCATTATATAACAAAATATCATTATGGATGGATAAAAATAAATAAATATAAATACATAGACATGAAATATGGTTATATGAACTACATGGTTAAATTCATTCAATCAAGGTTAAACATTAATTATACAAATTAAGTTATACAAACATTTTTCATGTTTACAAAATACAAGGGTATACTCCATAGAACCTAGATTACAAGAAGGGAACATAAGCTAGGATCTACTCCTGTCGTGCATGCGATGATCTTGAAACAAAATACATATTATTGAAAGGTGCATATTACAATAAATATAATAACACGAATATCTAACAATTTTAACAGGGTAAAATGCTTTCATAGTTCATTCGCTTCTCCCTTCTAGTTTTTTTTAGAATCTCTTCCTTATTCAACTATTAATAACTGTTCCATTTGCCACTTTCAACCTTCCTTCCAGACTTTATGAGATCAACCATGATTATTCTTGCTTATCACATTACCGATACCAATTTCACTGGTAACATCATCATCACCCCATAGGAGTCGATGCAAGGTGATCCCCTTACCCGCGATCCTAACATACACTAAATGTATGCTAGTCAATACATGGTGATCCCCTTACCCGGGATCCTAACATACACTAAATGTATGCTAGTTTACGCCTCAAATCGCACTTCTCATATTTCTTTTGTCAGTGATAATTTCATCATTTGGCAATTCACACAACAAGTTTTCACCTTGAATACACATACATTCCGTAATTCGCATTTCACATTGGTAACATAAATAAATCATGGAATTAACTAGGAAGTATAGGTGCGATTCACCTACCTGCAATAGAAGCTCTACTCGTGCTCCCCTGCTGCTGCTGCACCACACCTGTGGTCCCTCCTGGTACGAATCAAGGTTTCGATCCCTCATTTTCTTTCTAATGACAGCCGACCCTCCCCTCTTCTCTTCTTGTTCAATTTCTCTTGTTATTCTCTTTCCCACCAGTGTTTATTCCACCTATAACCCTTAATCTTGGATGAGTTTTTGAAATTTTGGTGTTTCTCTCTTGATTTGTAAAAATGAATATAAAAACTCCCTATTTTCTTTCTTCACGTTATCTGCAGATCTATTTTTGGTGAGAAGAGGAGTACTTATGCTCTATAATTATTCTTATTTGCATTTAGGCCCCTTTTCTTTAAGTGTATTCGTTTTACTCCCACTTCTTTTTAGTTTAGTTTATTTCCTTTAATTTAATCCAGCCCTCTTTTTTTTTCTCGGGATTTACATGCATTGTACTAGACTAGATATTGCTTTTATAGTATGTAAATTGTCTAGATACACAAGTAATTTTAGTAAGGATCATTGGAAAACAATTATAAGAATACTTGGTTACTTGAAACAGACTATGGATTTTGGATTATTTTATAATAATTTTCCAGTTGTACTTGAAGGTCATATTGATGTTAGTTGGATAACTAATGCAAGTGATACTAAGTCAACATCTGGATGGGTATTTAATTTAGGAGGTGGTATTGTTTCTTGGGTTTCAAAGAAACAAATATGTATAACTCATTCTACAATGGAATCCGAGTTCATAGCTTTAGCAGTTACAGATAAAGAGGCAGAATGGTTAAGAAATATGTTATTGGATATTAAGTTGTGGCCACAATTGATGCCATCTATCTCCTTACACTATTATTGTCAAACAACTATGTCTAAGGCATTTAGTAAAATTTACAATAGAAAATCTAGATATATCAGCTTAAGACATGAATATATAGTGCAGTTAATTTCTGATGGGATAATTACTATTATGCGTGTTAGATCTTGTAATAATCTAACATATCCTTTCACTAAAGGTCTCTCAAGAGATTTAGTTAGAAAGACTTTTACTAGTATGAGATTAAAGACTATTTAATTAAAGTTACTAATATCAGGAACCCAACTTTTACTAGTTAAGACCATGAATATATAATGGTGCCGCTTTAGCAGAAGTTTGAAATTTTTTGTAAATGTTCATAAATTTAGGAAGTAGCACATAACCATATTAGTGTTAAAATAATAGTGAATTTCTATTTTGGATTAATTGGATCATGTGTGTAGTATTTCCAATTCTATTGAATGAAATCTTGATTTAAGCTTTTTTGCCATTATAATTTCTTAAGAATTTTAAAATGCTTACATGAAAAAAGAAAGATTAGATTTATAAACTAATATTACAAATTAAGTGAGTAATTGTTGTTAAATTATAGCTTATATATTATCTAGTTAAAAAAAACTTGAAAATATAAGAGGTTTTGTTATATCTTAAAACACGAGGAAAAAATAATATATTCCCTTGCATCCATCTCAACCTGCTCAGTTTCCCTCCGTCTTTGTCAAAGATTATCGAATTTTTTTTTTTTTATTGAGGATCTGATATGTTTCTTCTGCGTCTATCAACATGTTTGCTTTTGCATTTTTTAGTTCTTCCACCGCTTTGGTGCTAAAGTGTTCTTTCTGGTTCAAATCTTTGTGAACTATCGTGCTGTTTTCAGGATCTCTTACATGTAGAGATCAATGGTGGATGCAGGCATTGATCAAGAAGATTCATCTGTTTACAAATGTAGTCACTGATCGAGAAGATTCACTTGTTTACAAGTTTCTGATGAAAGTCATTCATTCTATATCTTCGCCAAGAGATGTTCACATTTTTTGGTTTAGTTTCAGCATAACATTACATAAACCAGGTTATGCGCACCCCGGCAGTGTAGCGCGGGAAACATGCTATAGTCAAAACTAAATATGATGTAATATTTTAGTTAATGAGATAAATCACTCGAGCACGACCAAGCACCAAGTGTCACGTTCTGTTTGGTGAGGCCACGGCGAACGTGCCCAGCTGAGA
>Ga0307510_10005266_pt1 | contig 15380 bp, 14 predicted proteins | sample 12_EM_MG_FD_207224 | JGI IMG/M metagenome (GOLD analysis project Ga0307510, IMG submission 207224) | Populus trichocarpa ectomycorrhiza microbial communities from riparian zone in the Pacific Northwest, United States - 12_EM | ecosystem: Host-associated > Plants > Roots > Unclassified | place...
CGTCGCCGCCGGAGTGCACCACCCCGGCCACCTCGAAACCCGAAAGGCGCGAGACGTACACCCGATGCGCGTCGGCCGCGACCGGCTCGTCCTCCACCACCAGGACCCGGATCACGCCTCGGCCCCCTGCCGGGGCAGCCGGACGGTGAACACGGCACCGTCGTCGTGTCCGACCTCGACACTGCCGCCGTAGCGGCGGACGGCCTGACCCACCAGCGCCAGCCCCAACCCGTGTCCCTCCCCCGCCTTCGTCGACCAGCCGCGCCGGAAGACGTCCACGCCGTCGGGCACTCCGGGCCCGGAGTCCGCCACCCGCAGGACCAAACCGTCCTCGTCCGACCGTGCCGTGACGACGACCGCGGGACGTGCGCCGCCCACCGCGGCCTCGATGCCGTTGTCGATCAGGTTGCCCAGGATGGTCACCAGGTCACGAGCCGACACGCCGAGGCTGACGTCGTCGATCTCGGTTTCCGGGGTGATCGTCAGCTCGACGCCGCGCTCGCTCGCCTCGGCCGCCTTGCCCAGGAGCAGCGCGGCCAGCACCGGCTCCGCGACCGCGCCGACCACCCGGTCGGTCAGCTCCTGGGCCAGCACCAGCTCCGCCGTCGCGAACTCCACCGCCTGCTCCGGACGTCCGATCTCCACCAGCGAGACCACCGTGTGCAGCCGGTTGGCGGCCTCGTGCGCCTGGGAGCGCAACGCTTCCGCCAGCCCCCGGGCCGTGGTCAGCTCACCGGTCAGCGTCTGAAGTTCGGTGTGGTCCCGCAGTACGGCCACCGTGCCCTGGGCCCGGCCCCCAGCGCGCACCGCCGTCGTGCTGACCAGCAGCACGCGGGAGTCCGTCAGGTGCAGTTCCTCCGGCCGCGTCTCGGCCGACCCCAATGCCGTCTCCAGCTCGGGTGTCAGGCCGAGCCCGCCCAGGGTCCGTCCGACCGGATCGCTGGCGAAGCCGAGCAGCGCGCGGGCGCCGTCGTTGCAGAGGCGGATCCGCCCGTCGCGCCCGACCAGCAGGACGCCCTCGCGCACGGAATGCAGCACGGCTTCGTGGTACTCGAAGAGATTGCTCAGCTCGTCCGGCGCGACGCCCCGGGTCTGCCGCCGCAACCGCGCGCTGATCAGCCAGCCGCCGATCGCGCCCACCAGCAGCACCGCGGCCGCGACGCCGAACAGCGGCCACAGCCGCTCGCGCAGCTCGGCCGAGATCGCCGTGATGGTGATGCCCGCCGCGACCAGCGCGACCACCCGGTCCCCATCGAACACCGGTACGACCGTACGCACCGACGGGCCGAGCGAGCCAGTGTAGATCTCGGTCTGGACGCCGCCCCGCTGCGCCACATCGATGTGACCGAGGTAGGTCTGGCCGATCAGCGCCGGGTTGGGGTGCGTGTAGCGGATCCCCGCCGGGCTCATGATCGTGATGAAGTCGACCCCGGTGTCCTCCTGCACTCGCACGGCGAACGGCTCGAGCACCGCGCTCGGGTTCGGCGAAGCCGCGGCCGTGGCCACGGTGGGCGCGTCGGCCACCGCCGAGGCGACCGACTTCGACTGCTCGCGCGCCCGGTCGTTCACCGCCCGGTCGGCGTCGGCGTAGGCGAACCCGATCCCGGCCCCGACCAGTACCAGGAGCACCGCGAGCTGCAGCACGAGCAGCTGGCGGGCCAGGCTCCACCGGGACCGCGACGTCGGGGACATCTGCCCATACCAGCACATCCGCCGGACGCCTGGTGGGCGGGTGTCCGAACGCGACGATCACCCGTCGGACGAACTCAATGAACACAAGTGAGCCAGCTCATAGATCTAGGCCTACAGTGTGCCGCATCCCGAATACCCTGAGCTGGAGGCAACGGTGCCTACACCGACCCCCGACGCGGCGCCGCGCCGCGACAAAACCCACTACCTGTACCTGGCCGTCATCGTCGCGGTGGCCCTCGGTATCGCGGTGGGCTTCATTTTCCCCGACTTCGCCAAGGGGCTGAAGCCGCTGGGCGACGGCTTCGTCAACCTGATCAAGATGATGATTTCCCCGATCATCTTCTGCACCATCGTGATCGGCGTCGGGTCGGTCGCGAAGGCGGCGAAGGTCGGCAAGGTCGGCCTGATGGCGCTGGTCTACTTCGTGGTGATGTCGACGTTCGCGCTGGCCATCGGCCTGATCGTGGGCAACATCCTGCACCCGGGCAGTGGTCTGCACCTGAACCCGGCTGACGTGAAGAGCGTGCAGAAGTCCGCCACCGGCGCCGCGACCCCGGTCGACTTCGTGCTGGGCATCATCCCGAAGACGTTCGTCTCGGCGTTCACCGAAGGCCAGGTGCTGCAGACGCTGCTCGTCGCGCTGCTCGTCGGCTTCGCGCTGCAGCAGCTCGGCGCGAAGGGCGCGCCGATCCTGCGCGGGGTGGAGCACATCCAGCGGCTGGTGTTCAGGGTCCTGGCGATGATCATGTGGGCCGCCCCGGTCGGCGCGTTCGGCGCGATAGCCGCGGTGGTCGGCGCGACCGGGATCAACGCGTTGAAGAGCCTCGCGGTGATCATGATCGGGTTCTACGCGACCTGCCTGGTGTTCGTCTTCGTCGTCCTCGGCACGGTGCTGTGGCTCGGCGCGCGGGTCAACATCCTGAAGCTGCTCAAGTACCTTGGCCGCGAATTCCTGCTGATCCTGTCGACGTCGTCGTCCGAATCGGCGCTGCCGCGGCTGATCGCGAAGATGGAGCACCTCGGTGTGTCCAAGCCGGTCGTCGGCATCACCGTGCCCACCGGATACTCGTTCAACCTGGACGGCACCGCGATCTACCTGACCATGGCGACGCTGTTCATCGCCGCGGCACAGGACGAGCCACTCTCGCTCGGCTCGCAGATCGGGCTGCTGGTGTTCATGATCATCGCGTCGAAGGGTGCCGCGGGTGTCAGCGGTTCGGGTATCGCGACGCTGGCCAGTGGCCTGCAGTCGCACCGGCCCGAACTGGTCAACGGCGTCGGGTTCATCCTCGGCATCGACCGGTTCATGTCCGAGGCCCGCGCGTTGACGAACTTCGCGGGCAACGCCGTGGCGACCGTCCTCATCGGGAACTGGACCAAGGAGTTCAACCGAGAGCAGGCCGAGCTGGTGTTCGCCGGGCAGGCGCCGTTCGACGAGGCGACCATGCTCGACGAGCACGAAGAAAAGCGAACCGAACCCGAGTCTCCTGCGTAGTGAACTAGACGTTCGTGCTCACTTCCCCCGTTGAGCACGAACCCCGCGTGCCGGGGTGCGAGCGACCCCGACCGTTTCGCACCGCGGCACGCAGCCACGCAGGAAAGGGCACCTCTCCCCCGGAGGTGCCCTTTCCGCGTTTCTATGTCCCTTGTCCGTCGTATCGGACCCGCGCCGCCGCGATCGAATCCCGATTCCGCTCCGCCCAGCCGACGAGCCCGCTGAGCGAGGCGTAGAGCTCCTTCGCCATCGCCGTGGCCTCGTACTCCACCCGCGGCGGCACCGTCGGGTACACCGTGCGGACGAGCAGGCCGTCGCGCTCCAGGTTCCGCAGCGTCAAGGTGAGCATCCGGCGGCTGATCCCCTCGACCGAGCGCTCCAGCTGCGTGAACCGCACCGGGCCGCGCGTGGCCTCCAGCAGGATGCCGATCGCCCACTTCCCGCTGATGCGGTTGAGCACCTCGAGGACCGTGCAGATCTCGAGTTTTTCCGGGTCTACCTCTACTGCATGAATGGGCGCTGCCTCGATGGACACATCGATGTTCCTCTGGGACATGAAAGTGCCTCCTTCACGGCGCTGCCATCGTCACACATGATGAGCGCTGTAACAAGAAGTGCCCTGGCAACGACCAGGGGAAACTCAACAAGGGGGAACTTTCGATGCCCACCACTCGCTCCCGGGGCCTGGCACTGGCGGTGCTCAGCGCGGCCTCGCTGATGGTCGTGCTCGACAGCAGCATCGTCGCGGTGGCGCTGCCCGCCATCCAGGCCGACCTCGGCTTTACCCCCTCAGGGCTGTCCTGGGTGGTCAGCGCCTACCTGATCGCCTTCGGTGGCCTGCTGCTGATCTCCGGGCGCCTAGGCGACCTGGTCGGCCGCCGTCGGGTGTTCCTCGCCGGTCTCGGGCTGTTCACGGCCGCCTCGCTCGCCGGTGGCCTCGCGCACAGCGCCGGGGTGCTGATCGCCGCGCGGTTCGCCCAAGGCGTCGGCGGGGCGCTCGCGTCCGCGGTGGTGCTCGGCATGATCGTCACCATGTACCCCGAGCCACGGGAACGCACCCGCGCGATCGGGGTCTACAGCTTCACGCAGGCGGCCGGGGCGTCGATCGGGCTGATCGCGGGCGGCGCGCTGACCCAGGCGCTCAGCTGGCATTGGACGTTCTACGTCAACCTGCCGATCGGGATCGTCGCGCTGGTGATGGCTGTGCGGGTCGTCGAAGCGGACCGCGGCACCGGCCTGCGCGGCGGGCTCGACGTGCTCGGCACGCTGCTGCGGGTGTTCCGGATCCGAGCGGTCGTCGGCGCGAACCTCGTCATGGTGCTGATGGTCGCCGGGATGCTGGGCTTCCAGTTCGTCACCGCGTTGTACCTGCAGCAGGTGCTCGGCCTCGACGCGCTCGACACCGGCGTCGCGTTCCTGCCGGTCCCGCTGATCATCGCGATCGCTTCGCTGGCCTTCGCGGACAAGCTGATCGCGCGGTTCGGGCCGCGCACGATGCTGCTCTCCGGGCTCGTCCCGGTGATCGTCGGCTTGCTGTTGCTCACCGGGGTTTCCGTGCACGGCAACTACTTCACCGACGTCCTGCCCGCGCTGGTGCTCATGGGCGCCGGTGCGGGGGTGGCACTCCCGGCACTGATGGGGCTGGCGATGTCGGACGTCGACCCGGCGGACTCGGGCGTCGCGTCCGGGCTGATCAGCACCACCCAGCAGATCGGCGCGGCGATCGGTACCGCGGTGCTGGCGGCCGCGGCCGCGGCCCGCACCGCCGGGCGGGTCGCCGCGGGCGACGAGACCCGGGAAGCGCTTGCTGCCGGGTTCCGGCTCGCCTATGGCATCAGCTCGGCGTTCCTGATCGCCGCGGTCGCCGCCGGCGCGTTGGTGCTCGCCCGGCGTCGCGCGGCCGTGGCCGAAGGGGAACTCAGCGCCGTGAGTGGCGCGGCCGGTTCTCTTGAGGGGTAAGGCAAACGTGGCGCGGCTGTGGCAGGTGGGGCGCGAGGCGTTGCCGGGGGTAGGCGAGGTGAAACCGAAGGTCCGTGAAGGCCACCTTGAGGGAAACTAAGTCCCTCAATGTGGCCTTCACGGACATGCGGCAGGCCCGAACCTGTGGCGGCTGGGGCACCTGGTGCTGCCGGGGCGAGTGAGCTGGAGGGCGAGTCCGTGAATGGCACATTGAGGGTCAAAAACGCCGTGAATGTGGCATTCACGGCCAAGCTAGGTCAGGTAGGCCAGCAGGCCACGGTGGCCCCGCCGCATCATCAGCGCGTGGTTCGCGCGGAAGAGCGGCCGGGCCACCGTGTCCAGCTTGCGCAGCAAGGGTTTGCGCGCCACCACGTCCTGGTTGATCTCGAGCCGGGTGCCCTCGGCCGCGGTGCGCACCGACCCGGCGAGCACCCCTTCGAGGTCACCGGAGAGCCGCACCCGCATCAGCCCGGCGTGCGCGTCCTCGGCTTCGCGGTGCATCCGGACGACGAGCCGGAACGGCAGCCGGGACCGGCAGACCAGCTCGGCGGTGTCGTCGTCCACGCGGCTGACTCGCTCCACATCGGACCACCAGCGCGGGTACCCGGCGAGGTCGACGACCGTGCCGAAAACGCGATCGGGCGCGGCACCGGGCAGCAGCCAAGTGCTGCTGAACCGGTACCGCGCCCCTGTCACGTTCACACCTGCGCCGAGACCAGCTTCCGGCCGTCCGTGGTCACGATGTCGATCGACTTGACCTGATCGGGCGGCACGAGGCCGGAGCCGTCGAGCGTGAAGCCTTCGGTCTCCCACTTCGGCGAGACCTGCCAGCTGCCGGCGTTGACGGTCGAGCCGTCCTTCGCGGTGATCTGCAGGATGCACTTCTCGCCTGCCTGGACGCCCTTCACGTTGACGCCCACGCGGACCCAGCCGTTGAACGGGGCCACCGACGCGGCCAGCTGCACCCCGGTGGTCGGGTCTGTCGCCCGGACCTCCTTGGTGCCCGGCTGCGGCGTCGCGCTTCCGCTCGGGATGGCGATGGTGCCGCCGTCGGTGGCGGTCTGCCTGCCCAGCACCAGGCCGCCGCCGAGCGCGGCAACGACGAGCACCGCGGCCCCGGCGAGGGCGAGCCCCCGCCGCGGACGACGCTGGACGATCGCCGCCGGCTCCTCGGCCCGCACCTGGCGAAGCGTGCGCTGCAGGAGCATGTCCCCGCCCTCGGGCGGTCCGTCGAGGAACGCCTCGGGCGGGACCTCGTCGAGCGATGCCCGCAAGGCCATCAGCTCGTTGAGGTCGAACCGGCACTGGGCGCAGGTCGCCAGGTGACGTTGTTCGAACTCGGCCGCCTCACCCGGGTCGAGCGCACCGAGGGCGTACGCCCCGAGCTGTGTGTGATTCTGGTCCACCGCACTCATCGCGCTGCCTCCGTTCCGCTTCCCGAGAGCATCGCGGCCCGGAGGGCGCGCAATGCGTAGTACGACCTTGATTTCACGGTACCGGGTGCGACGCCCAGTGTTTTCGCTGCTTCAGCGACTGTTCGTCCCCGGTAGTAGATCTCCACCAGGACCTCTCGATGTTCAGTCGACAGGCCGTCCATCGCGCCGAGCACCGTCATCGAGTCGACCACGCCTTGTGCGTGGTCCCGCTCGACGGACGGGGTCGGCACCCCTTCGGCGGGCTCCGGCACCTCCTGGGGCCGGGCCGCTCTGGCTCTAGCCCGGTCGGTGACCAGGTTGCGTGCGACTGTCAACAACCAGCCGCGCACCGAGCCCTTCCCGTCGTTCTGCAGGTCGTCGACGTGTTTCCACGCCCTGACCAACGTCTCCTGCACCACGTCCTCGGCTGCGGCACGATCACCGGTCAGCCTCGTCGCGTATGCCAGCAGGCTCCGGCCATGTTCGGCATAGAGCTGCCGGATCAAGTCTTCGCCCTTGGCCTTCTTCGGGCGCCTGCCTCCGATCGCCACCCGTGTCCTTCCGACGGTGTTCTGAGTCGGCGTGGACAGTACCGCGACCCGCAGCACGACCGGCGAAGGCCGGGTCGTGCGCAACGCGAGCATGCTGCTCATCGGCTGACCGTCCTTCCCTTACTCCCTCAAACCCGTCAGTACCCGGCGCCGCTGTCCGCGGGGGCGACGGCGCCCTGTGCGGCCCGTCCGGAGGTCTTGCCACCCTCCGGAGTCACCGCGAACCAGACGCCTTCGTGGCCCTGGCCCATCGCCTGACCTGCGACATCGGTCGCGAGCTCGTACAGCGGCCAGCCGTTCAGCGTGATCTGCTTGCTGCCGTCCTTGCGGACGACCGTGCCGATCATCCCGTCGGCCACGCCCTCCAGCATCGGAGTGCTGGCCTCGATCGCCGGCGGCCAGGTGGTCGCGCATTTTTCGTCACAGTTCGACGTCGGCGGCTGGGAGCTGTCCTTGTCGGACCGGTAGAGCGTCTTGCCGTTGGCGGCGACGACCACCTTCCCGATGCCCGCGATCTCGGTGGCCGTCAACATCACGTGATCGGCCCCGCCCATCGCGGTGGGGTCCATCCCCGCACTCGCGTTGCTGCAGGCCGTCAGCGTCGCCAGGCCGGCAAGCGCGGCGGCGGTGATGGCTCCGGTCCGGACACGGTTCATGAGGCTTCTCCTCGGGAGGTTCGGCGCCGCCATCCGGCGGACCTCGACACCCAGGACACGGACGAGCACCCGGGACGGTTCAACCGGGTCCTCAGGAGATTTCGTCAAAGACATTCGGCGCAGTCCGCGGGGTGGATTGGTCGACCTTGATCGGCCACCCGGGTTAGGCTGACTCGACCCCTTCCGCGCGACGCGGGCGGGCGCCGCCACTCTCGATGGAGGCTGCCCGTGTTCGCGAAGCCCGCCCTGGTTGTCGCGCTGACTGTGCTTGCCGGCTGCTCGACGGCCGCACCCTCACCGGGTTTCACCGCGACCCTGATCTCCCCGACCGACATCGAGCTGACCTGGCCCGACGACGACCCGGCCGCGGCGGGCCGGATGGTCGAGTACGCGACCGACCCCGCCGGGCCGTGGACGACGCTGCAGTTCCTGCCGGCGCACCAGTCGGAGTACCGGCACCCGGATCTGATCCCGGAGACGCCGTTCTACTACCGCGTGCGGGCGTTCTACGGGCCCGTGTCAGCGGAAGTGCTCGTGGACGGGTCAGGTGCTCCCGGGGCGTTCCACGCGTCGCTGTCGGCCGATCAGACGGTGAAGTTCACGTGGACGGACCAGACGGTCGGCGAGGACGGGTTCCTTGTGGAGATCCGGCGGCCGGGTGCGGCCGGGTTCGAGCCGATCGAGGTGAGCGATCCGGACACGACGTCGTGCGCGCTGTCGCTGCTGGAGGGTGAGCAGGGGTCGGCCTACCGGCTCCGGACGCTCCGCTACGGGGCTTTGTCGCCGGTGGCTCACCAGACCACGGGGAAGGACTCGTGAGCGTTCCGGGCGGTTAGAACCGCCCGGAACGCTCACGAGTCCTTATGTGAGGACGTGCTGGAGGAACTGCCCGGTGTAGCTCTCCTCGGTCGCCGCAACCTGCTCCGGAGTGCCCTCGGCGATGACCATGCCGCCGCCGGAGCCACCCTCGGGCCCCATGTCGATGATCCAGTCGGACGTCTTGATCACGTCGAGGTTGTGCTCGATCACGATCACCGAGTTGCCCTTGTCGACCAGGCCGTTGATCACGCCGATCAGCTTGTTGATGTCCTCGAAGTGCAGGCCGGTGGTCGGCTCGTCGAGGATGTAGACCGTCTTGCCGGTCGACCGCTTCTGCAGCTCGCTGGCCAGCTTCACGCGCTGCGCTTCACCGCCGGACAGCGTCGGCGCGGGCTGGCCGAGCCGGACGTAGCCGAGGCCGACGTCCACGAGCGTGGCCAGGTGCCGGTGGATCGCCTTGATCGGCTCGAAGAACTCGGCGGCCTCCTCGATCGGCATGTCGAGCACGTCCGAGACCGTCTTGCCCTTGTAGTGCACTTCCAGCGTCTCGCGGTTGTAGCGCGCGCCCTTGCAGACCTCGCACGGGACATAGACGTCCGGCAGGAAGTTCATCTCGATCTTGATCGTGCCGTCGCCGGCGCACGCTTCGCAGCGGCCGCCCTTGACGTTGAACGAGAACCGGCCCTGCTGGTAGCCACGCACCTTCGCCTCGGTGGTCGCGGCGAAGAGCTTGCGGACGTGGTCCCAGACGCCGGTGTAGGTCGCCGGGTTGGACCGCGGGGTCCGCCCGATCGGCGACTGGTCGACGCGGACCAGCTTGTCGACCTGGGCCAGGCCGTTGACCCGGGTGTGGCGGCCCGGCACCTGACGGGCGCCGTTGAGCTTGTTCGCCAGGACGGTCGCGAGGATGTCGTTGACCAGCGTCGACTTCCCGGAGCCGGACACGCCGGTGACCGAGACCAGGCAGCCGAGCGGGAACGAGACGTCCAGCCCGCGCAGGTTGTGCTCCCGCGCGCCGACGACGGTCAGCTGGCGCTTCTTGTCGATCGGCCGCCGGATGGCCGGGACGTCGATCTGGCGGCGCCCGGACAGGTACGCCCCGGTGATCGATTCCTTGCACTTCAAGAGCTTCTTGTACGGTCCACTGTGGACGATGTGGCCGCCGTGCTCGCCGGCACCCGGGCCGATGTCGACCACCCAGTCGCTGGACTTGATCGTGTCCTCGTCGTGCTCGACCACGATCAGCGTGTTGCCCAGGTTCCGCAGCCGGGTCAGCGTCTCGATCAGCCGGTGGTTGTCGCGCTGGTGCAGCCCGATCGACGGCTCGTCCAGCACGTACAGCACGCCGACCAGGCCGGAGCCGATCTGCGTGGCGAGCCGGATCCGCTGCGCCTCGCCGCCGGACAGCGTCGCTGACCCCCGGTCCAGCGAGAGGTACGTGAGCCCGACGTCGAGCAGGAAGCGCAGCCGCGCCTGGATCTCCTTGAGCACCGCACCGGCGATCATCGACTCGCGCTGGCCGAGCTCGAGTTCGTCCAGGAACTGCGACGCCTCGGCGATGGACAGCGCGCAGATCTCGGCGATCGACATGTCACCGCGGGTCTTGTGCGCCAGCGTGACGGCGAGGATCTCCGGCTTGAGCCGGGTGCCCTGGCACGCCGGGCACGGCACCTCGCGCATGTAGCCCTCGTACCGCTCGCGCATGTACTCGGACTCTGTCTGCTCCTGGCGCCGCTCGAGGAACGGGATCACGCCTTCGAAGGCCGCGTAGTACGAACGCTGGCGGCCGTAGCGGTTCTTGTAGCGGACGTGCACCTGCTCGTCGACGCCGTGCAGCACGGCCTTCTGCGCCCGCGCCGGGAGCTTGCGCCACGGCGTGTCCATCCGGAAGCCGATGGTCTCCGACAGCGACTCGAGCAGCCGGACGAAGTAGTCCGCGCTCTGCCCGCCCGCCCACGGCGCGATCGCGCCCTCGGCCAGCGACAGCTCGTCGTCCGGCACCACCAGCTCCGGGTCGACCTCCTTGCGGACGCCGATGCCGGTGCACTCGGGGCAGGCGCCATAGGGCGAGTTGAAGGAGAACGAGCGCGGCTCGAGGTCCTCGATCGCGAGGGGGTGCCCGTTGGGGCAGGCCAGGTTCTCGGAGAAGCCGCGGATGCGGTGGGCGTCGTTCTCCGGCAGGTCGACGAACTCGAGCTCGATCAGCCCGTCGGCCAGCCGCAGCGCCGTCTCGACCGAGTCGGTGAGCCGCTGGCGCGAGCTCGACTTCACGCTCAGCCGGTCGATGACCACGCCGATCTGGTGCTTCTCCTGCTTCTTCAGCTTCGGGGGGTCGGTGAGCGCGTGGACCGTGCCGTCGACGACCACACGTGCGTAGCCCTGCTGCTGCAGGTTCTCGAACAGGTCGATGTACTCGCCCTTGCGCCCGCGCACCACCGGCGCGAGCACCTGGAAGCGGACGCCTTCGTCCATCGCCAGCACCTGGTCGACGATCTGCTGCGGGGTCTGCTTGCTGATCGCCTCCCCACAGGTCGGGCAGTGCGCCTTGCCTGCCCGCGCGTAGAGCAGCCGGAGGTAGTCGTAGACCTCGGTGATCGTGCCGACGGTCGACCGCGGGTTGCGCGAGGTCGACTTCTGGTCGATCGACACCGCGGGCGAGAGGCCCTCGATGAAGTCGACGTCGGGCTTGTCCATCTGCCCCAGGAACTGGCGGGCGTACGCGGACAGCGACTCGACGTACCGGCGCTGCCCTTCGGCGAAGATGGTGTCGAAGGCGAGGCTCGACTTCCCGGACCCGGACAGGCCGGTGAATACGATCAGGCTGTCGCGGGGCAGGTCGAGATCCACGCCGCGGAGGTTGTGCTCGCGGGCACCGCGAACAACAAGGCGATCAGCCACGCCAGGGTCCCTTCAATGTCATTCTCAGCTGCGGTCGCCGGCCCGGTCGAGAGGTACACGGGCGGCCGCCTCCATGCTACGAGCCACCACCGACAGAAACTGGCTCCGCATCTTTGACCTGCGGTTCTTGCGGCTTCGAAGGTGCCTCACGCGCGGTCAGCCAGCGATGGACCGGCCGTTCGACGAGTGCGGTGATCGCCCAGCCCCCCAGCACGGCGGCGATCAGCACGGCGGGGAGCCGCAGCCAGCCGGGGACGCCCATGTTCAGCAGCGCGCGAGCCAGGATGTAACCGAGTTCCTGGTGCACCAGATAAAGACCATACGAGATGCCCGCGAGCCAGGTGAGCACCGGGGCGATCCGGACCAGCCCGGGGAAGCGCCAGTCCGGCCCGCGCGCGGCGAGACAGACCAGCAGCAGCATGATCCCGAACCCGATCGTGGACGGCCAGCGCAGCGGGTCCTGGGCGAGCGCGTGGTGGAACGGGAAGGTGTTGAGGTCCTGCGCGGCGGTCGCGGCGAGCACGAACAGCGCGGCGTGCCAGCCCGCCAGCCGCCGCTGCGTCCACAGCCAGATCGCGATGCCGACGGCGAAGACGTGCACCCGGTGCAGCCCCAGCCCGTAGAAGAGGGTGACCACCGGCTGCGGCGTCGTCACCGGGTCGAAGAGCACGAACCGGATCACCAGCGGTGCCAGGATCAGCGCCCACAGCAGCGTGACGGTGATGCGGTGGGTGCGCCAGCGCCGCGGCCACAGCAGGGCGGCCCCGACGAAGGCCATCAGCTGCACGGGCAGCGTCCAGTAGGAGCCGTCCAGGTAGTAGAAGAGGCCGTAGTCGGCGCCCCACGCCTGAATCATCGTCAGGTTCGCGAACAGGTCCAGCCCGGTCGGGATGTACCAGGGCGAGGGGTCGGTCGGCGGCCCCTCCGGGATGCCGAAGAGGAACCCGGAGACCCCAGGAGGGAACGGCAGCCCGCTGAACTCGATCGCCGCGTACCGGGTGATCAGATAGGTGAGGAGCACGGCGACGAGGTAGGCGGGCACGAGCCGGGCGACCCGGTTCCACAGCCACCGGCCGGGCTCGCCCTTGCGCAGGCTCGAGCAGAGGAAGAAGGCGGAGATCACCAGCAGCACGGCGGCACCGAACTGGGCGGTGACCCGGAACGGGTAGCCGGTGAGCTCGGGGTGCAGCAGTGCGCCCTGGTGCGTCACGTGCCCGAGGATGACCGAGAAGACGGCCACGACGCGGAGGATGTCCCAGCTGATCCGGCGCACGGTGCGCGGCGCGGTCGGCTTCGGGGAGGTGGGCACAGTGGTCCTGGGGTCGGCTGGTGAGGACCCGAGCAGCCTACGTTGCCATCCCGTGATCCGCTTGTGCGGGTGGAACTGCTTGCAGCGGCACGACTACGGTGTGGATTGTGAACATCGTGGAGACCTACACCGGGCACGTCGACCCGGGCGGTGACGCCGCGCGTCGCACCCTGGACGCGCTCACCATCACGAAGCTGTCCGTCGGCCCGATGGACAACAACGCGTACCTGCTGGTGTGCCGGGCCGAGAACGAGGCCCTGCTCATCGACGCGGCGAACGACCCCGAGCGCATCTCGGACCTGATCGGCCACGGCCCCGACCGCCCGGCACTGCGCACGGTCGTCACGACCCACCAGCACGGCGACCACTGGCAGGCCCTCGGCGCGGTGGCGGGCGCGAACGGCGCGAACACCGCGGCCCACCCGCTGGACGCCGGCCCGCTCCCGATCCCGCCGGACTTCCTGGTCGAACACGGCGACACGCTGAAGGTGGGCCAGGTCACCCTGGAGATCATCCACCTGCGCGGCCACACACCGGGCTCGATCGCACTGCTCTACCGCGACCCGGCGGGCCACCCCCACCTGTTCACCGGCGACTCACTGTTCCCGGGCGGCATCGGGCGGACGACTTCCCCGGAGGACTTCACGTCGTTGCTGGACGACGTGTCCTCGCGGCTCTTCGATCTCCTGCCGGACGAGACGTGGTTCTACCCGGGCCACGGCGACGACTCCACGCTGGGCGAGCAGCGCCCTCACCTGGCCGAATGGCGCGAACGCGGCTGGTGAGCTACATCGCAGGCAGTCCGGCTTGCGATTTTTCGTTTTACAGCGACCGTGAGACGTCGTAACGCCAACTACCACCAAGGGGGCGAAACCATGACCTCGACCGATGACCGGCCAGTCCTGCCCCCACTGATCCAGCTGAGCGGCTTGAACTCGACGAACTCGCGACGCTATTGTCCCGCGCTCCGCAAACGCCGCGCTGATCACCGTGGCTCCGCTGGCGCAACGCCTGACCACCCAAGAGGCCGCCGACCTGCTGGGCATCAGCCGTCCCACCATGGTCAAACTGTTGGATGACGGCAAGCTCCCGTTCGAGCAGCCTGGTCGGCACCGCCGCATCCGGCTCGACGACCTCCTCACTTACCGCGACGAGCGTCGTCGGGAACGCGGCAAAGCGCTCGACGAGCTGGTCCGCCAGACCGACGAGCTCGGGCTGTACGACGAAGAAGCACCGGAAGCCAGGTAGCCGACCGCGGTGGTCTGATGCGATCCCCGACGAAGTCCGTCGGAACGTCCTGGCCAGGCGGAACGTCGATCCCGCAGCATTCGACAGACCCCCTGGCTCTGATGAATTCCGCCTTCCACGACGCATCGGTTGAAGACTGGCAGCCCATTATCGTCGGACTGGAGCTTCCCGAGCCTGACGACAGGCATGTGCTGCCCGCGGCGCTGCTCGGCGCCACTGCTTCGTTCGTCGCGACGACTCGGAACGGACGTGGCAAGTGGCGCCGAACCCAACCGGCAACCGTCCGGCCAGATGACCGTCGGCCCACGGCTTGGCGATGAGCGTTCAGGCAGACCGGCGGAGTCTGTGATTGACCTCCTCGGCCGAGAACTCCTTGGCGTCGAAGTCATCGCCCGAATCCAGCCCCAGCCATTCGAGCAAATCCTCGTGGTCCTCGGCCTCGGGATCGGCCAGACTGGCCTTCAGCTCCTCGTACCCCCACGGGCCGCCACAGTCTTCAGGCGGGCACGCCCCTTTGCCCGTGATGCAGAACGAAGTGGTCGCCCCCACGCTTTCGGGGAGAATCTTCTCCAGCGTGACCTCGTGCTCCCAGTCGTCGCCGAAGTCGTAGGTGTAGCAGAGCTTGTCGCCGACACCGGAGAAGACTTGGGACAGGCTCACCGTCCGCTCGTCCAGATGACCGAGCTCATCGTCGGGGATTCCGTACTCGCGCGATCCGTCGGAGAATACGTGCAGGTGGCAGTCATACCAGCCCATCGCCGACTGGATCACGCCGTGGAACTGGTCGAGGCTGAGGCCTGCAGACACCCGCAGGCGCCGCCACACCGGCGGCTTCGTCACGCCCAGCAGCTGAATCTTGATCTGGTAGTCGGCCTTGACACGATTCTGGCGACGGGGCGACGCCGGACTGAGTACGGGAGCCTGCGCGAACACCTCCGCTTCCGGCGACATGCCGCCGGCCAGCAGCTTGGCGAGCCGTGGCGCGGCCGGATGGTCACAGGCCGCCAGCAGCGGCAGCGCCTCGGCCATCTCGTCAGCGAGCTGAGCCTGCAGCAAGTAGGACTGCAAGGACTCGGGAAGGTCGGCCGGCAAGGCGTCCAGGGCACTGGCCAGCCCGTCCATGGCGATCCAGGTCAAATCAGCCTCGGCGGGCTCGATGTCTTCGTGCTCGGCCAGCCAGACTCGCGCATAGGCGCCGAACCCGTCTTTGGCAGCCCACTCACGCCATACGGGTTGCGCCTCCGCGCCGCATTCACGAGCCAGCATGACGGCAGTGAGGCGCTCGGGCCCGGATGTGCGTTCTCCGACTGCGAGCAGGGCTTGAGCGGCCGTAGCAGG
>Ga0307510_10005267_pt1 | contig 15378 bp, 13 predicted proteins | sample 12_EM_MG_FD_207224 | JGI IMG/M metagenome (GOLD analysis project Ga0307510, IMG submission 207224) | Populus trichocarpa ectomycorrhiza microbial communities from riparian zone in the Pacific Northwest, United States - 12_EM | ecosystem: Host-associated > Plants > Roots > Unclassified | place...
AAATAAAAAAACAAATATAGTGAAAAAAATCATGAAAAAAGAAAAAAAAATCTTACCTTAATGTAGTTGCAAGTGAAGCTAAGGAGAGAGAAAAAATTTCATCAAGCATATTAATTAAAAAAAAAAACTAAGAGGATAAAAGAAGAAAGAAGAAGAAGAAATACCTGAGCATGAAGGAGAAGAGAAGGAGATGAGGATAGAAGAGAAGAGAAAGAAATAGATATTGAAGTTTTTTACATATAGTGAAGAAGAAGAAGAAATGAGTCTGTCTTTTGTGAAATAAGGGGATTCAGGCTTTTTATTGGTACGCTTTAGCGACGGAATTACCGACGGATAATTAAATATTAATATTTTTTAATTATTTCATCGGTAATTCTGTCTGTAATATTTAATTTAAATTTTCAATTTCATAAAAAGTTTTCAGAAACCGCCAACAATCACCGACAATTTTTCAATCCGTCGGTGATTCTGTCGGTAATATTTAAATGAAAATTTTAAATTAATTGAATTTTTTCAGAAAACCGTCTAATAACACCGACGACTTTTCAATCCGTCGGTGATTTTGTCCATAAAGGACAACAATTAACAATGCAATTGAAAAGTGAACAGTTCTTGAGCTCTCTGAAAAATACCGACGGAATTTTCCGTCGGTGATTCTCTTTGTAATTGACATGATGAACAGTGTTCACAGTTTACCGACGGATTTTACCAAAAATGACACATCATTATTTTTTTTTGCTTTTTCTTAATTTTTTTTCCCACTGTAATTCCCTCGGTATATACCGAGAGAATATTTCCGTCGGTAAAATCCCTCGATAATTTACCGACAGAAATATTCCCTCGGTATTTCCGTTTGTATTTATCGATTTTCTGGTAGTTGTAGAAATTTACCAGCTTTGTTTTCTTAGCTAATCATGCTTTTTGACCAGACATTTTTCTTTATTATCCTTCTGATACCTAATTACACTCACCAAATGCCCTGTAATTAGCCTTTTGACCCTTACAATTGATACTCTAATTAAAACCGCATAAAAGAAGTGCTCTTCTTGTTACTTTCCTTGCATCTGGAATGCAGTCATAAAAGAACTAGCGAAGCCTATACCTTGCGGCCATGTTTCCTATAGCAAGGAATCAGTGATGCATCTGTTTAGTGTAACTATAAGAACTGATCTCTTAGGACACTACTTTGTATGCATGACATGATGGTAGTTAGTCTCTCTTTGCGCTATCTTATCATCTGTTTGTGGAACGGAAATTCTTGCCTGTTGAAGTTCACTTGTTGCTTGGTCTTGAACGAAGAGGGTAGTGATCAGCACCCACATCCAAAGTTGTCTACCCATCAATATTGATTGAATGTCAGTCACTCGGTCCCACCTTTGTCTCAATAGACGGATAACTGTTATTAGTAATGCAATTGCAGAAGCACAACATGAGATAATGAACTGTCAAATAACCATGTCAAGAACCATCTCAACCCAATAGGTTAAACTGTTAGGTGAGGTCCTAAAATATAATTTATATTATTCTCTAACACACCCCCTCAAATAAAAGCTCTTTGGGCTTGAAATTTCCATGGGCTCACATTACCTTGTACTAAATTTTTATCAAATAAATCGGGATGATGAGATTCGAACTCGTGACCGTTTGGTCATTAAAACTCTGATACCATGTCAAAGAACCATCTCAACCCAATAACTTAAGCTATTAGGTGAGGTCCCAAGATATAATTTATATTATTCTCTAACATGAACAATCCTAGAAAAGGTCTTGGTCTTAAACTTTGGATGGCATTGGCATCAGGAGTTGAAGTTGAGCAATGGGTGTAGGAGAGCATTTCTTCCTCTAGTAGCTGAAGTTCTCGACTCTCACTTAATCTTAAAATTGCCTATGACATGTCCAAACCTGAAGTAGAACCCTTCTGAAACATCTAAGAACAAAACAAGAAAATAGAAGAATAAAAAGAAAAAATGTTAGCTTTAGATAGAATATTGTCTTCTTAGACTAACAAGCAAGGATAAGGAACAAGGTAATTCAATCTAGAAAGATTACAAACAAAAAATGGTAAAGTTTGAATTGGATTACAAAGCGAAAATCGTCTAGTTTATAGGTGGGTCCTGCAATGGTGAAGCCAATGCAATATTTTGCAAGAAAAGATTTCGTAAAAGGTTTCAGAATGAAAGCAGCTTTAATATGCCCACTTGATAGAGCCTTTGCATATTCATCAAATGAAGATATATTTCTAACATTCCCCAGCCTTTTCACTAAATACTAGGTGACAATGGAACTTCCATCACAAGCAACAACTTGTTAGAACTCATGAAAGTTTGCCTTTGAAGTTTGAAAAAGTTTTAGTTAGACTTAGTTTCTGTTATTGTTTCATATCAGATTCTTACTCCATAATTTTCTGTTTTCAGTTGGTAGAAAGTAGTGCTAATAAAATTTGATAGTAGTTGAGAGTTTTTAGTAATTTCAGTTTAGTTGTAAGCCTATAAATAGGTATTCTTATTTGTGAAATGTACTCTGCCTTTCTTCAACTCTTAAGTCTCAAATTATCTATTTATCCCTGCAAGTTTGGTTCTAGTCTTTTATTTTCTACAAATCTAATAGTGGTATCATAGCTAACTTCCTACGGGCTGTGAGGCAAAGCTTTTTAAGTGTTTGAGTGCTAAACACAGTTAGGTTGAGTGCAAACACTAGTGAGGTTGAGTGATAACATGTCTACTTCCAGCAGTACTTCATCTATAATTCCAGTGTTTAATGGTGAACACTATCACATTTGGGCTACCAAAATGAGATTTTACTTAAGATCTCAAGGTTTGTGAAAAGTTATGACGTCTGAAACTGATTTATCATCATTGACAGCAAATCATATAATTGCTCAAATGAAAGCATATAAGGAAGAAAAGCTCAATGAAGACAAAGCCATCACCTGCCTCCATTCAGGACTTGCAGACCACATCTTCACCAAAATTATAGACTTGGAAACACCAAAACAGGTATGGGACAAGCTTCTAGGTGAATTTGAGGGCAGCAACAGAGACAAAACTATCAGGCTCCTCACATTAAAGAGAGAGTTTGGGTTGATGAAGATGAAAGACAATGAATCTATCAAAGATTATTCTGCCAGGTTGATGGATGTTGTAAACCAAATAAGGCTTCTTGGTAAGGCATTTACAGATCATAAGGTGGTACAAAAGATCATGATTTTAGTGCCTCAAAAGTTTGAAGCCAAGATCTCTACAATTAAAGAGTCTTATGGCTTGCAAAATCTCACAATTACAGAGTTAACCAACAAGCTTCATGTATAAAAGCAAAGGGTCTCGTTGAGAGGTGAAGAAGTTACTGAAGGTGCTTTTCAAGCAAATCACAAGGGAAAGAGTTCTGGAAACTTGCAAGGAAAAAAGCCCTTCAAGAACAACAAAGGGAAAGCTGAAGGATCTTCAAGAAAGCGAAACTTTTCGCCTTGCTTTAATTGCGAAAGAACCAACCATGCTGAGAAAGATTGTTGGTACAAAGATAAACCTTTTTTTCATTGTATTTTCTGCAATAATCTTGTTCACAGTGAAAAGTATTGTAGAGCCAAGAAAAAACAATCTCAATAGCAAACACAACAACATACAAATATGACTGAAGAGGACAAAAATGATTATGAGCATTTATTTATGGCATCACAAGCACTTAGTTCTCATAAACTAAATACTTGGCTTATTGGCAGTGGCTACACCAGTCACATGACCAAATATCTATCAATTTTTATCTCCATTGATAGAATAGCTCAATCAAAGATCAAGTTGGAAAATGGTGAAGTTGTGCATGCCAAAGGAAAAGGGACAATTTATATTAGCACCAAGAAAGATACAAAAATTGTCACTAATGTTCTTTACATTCTAGAACTAGATCAAAATCTTCTTAGTGTTGCACAAATGCTAAGAAATGGATACGCAGTCTTTTTTAACAAAAAAATTTTGTTTTATCACTAATGTACATGATTAAAGATAGCAAAAATTAAAATGGATGGAAATAGCTTTTATTTGAAGCTTAATTTAGTTGAAGGTCATGTATTTAGTGCCAAGATTGATGAGAATGTTGTTTGGCACAAAAGACATGGTCATTTCAACTTGAAGTCACTGAAGTTTATGCAAGAAGCTAATATAGTTGAAGATATGCCTGAAATCATAGTTAATGCTCAAACTTGTGAAAGTTGTGAGCTAGGGAAGCAGCATTGACAGTCATTCCCTTAAAATATGACCAAAAGAGCTACTCACAAGTTGGAGTTAGTTCATTCATATTTCTAGGAACCAATAAGCATAGCCTTATTGAGCAACAATGTGTATTTTACACTATTTATTGATGATTTTAATATAATGACTTGGGTTTATTTTCTAAAAACCAAGTCATAAGTGCTCTCTATGTTCAAAAGCTTCAAGAAAGTGGTTAAAACTCAAAGTAGCTAGAAGGTTAAGGTGTTTAAAACTGATAATGGAGGTGAGTATACCTCAAAGAGTTCAATGTTTTTTGTCAAGAAGCTGAGGTTGTACACTAGCTGACAATTCCATACTCACCGCAATAGAATAGAGTTTCTAAAAGGAAGAACAAAACTGTGATGGAGATGTCAAGGTGCATGCTATTTGAAAAGAAGATACTAAAGCTTCTATAGGCTGAAGCAGTCAACACCTTAGTATATTTGCTTAACAGACTACCAATTAAGTATGTTCAAAGCAAAACACCAATAAAGGCATGGTTTGGTGTAAAACCTTATATGAAGCACCTGAAAATGTTTGTCTCATTGTGCTAACTTCATGTGTCATCTGTCAAGAGAGGCAAACTTGATGAAAGAGCTGAGAAAGGTGTCTTCATTGGGTATGCAAAAAAATCAAAAGGTTACAGAATTTTTAACTTGATTGGAATGAAAATTATGAGTAGAGATGTGCATTTTGATGAAAATTCCTACTAGAATTGGGACTCGAAGAAAATCCATAAAATTACTTAAACCAATCCATCTATTCTTGAACCAGCAATAGAAAGTACTAGTATTGAAGATCCACTTGATGTTAAAACCAGTGCTTAAGGTGAGGCTATTATCTAATGTGTATGAGAGGTGCAATCTTAAACATGTTGAGCCTGCATGTTACACAGAAGCTATAAGATTTTTAGAATGGATTAAGGTTATGAAAGCTGAAATTGATCCTATTGAAAGAAATGAAACTTGAAAGTTGACAAAATTGCCTGAAGCTAAGAAAGAAATTAGAGTGAAATGGGTTTTCAGAACCAAATTCAATTTAAATGGTTCAATTTTTATGTAGTGCAATGCTGACAAATAATACAGTGTATGCTAAATTAACTCAAGAAATGCTAGACTTTTTGAAGCCAAATTATGGTAGGTGAAGTTGTAAAAAGATTGCCAACCAATATCCATTAGTACTTTCTCTTTTTTCATCAGGTTTGTTGTTGGTGAAGCTGCTTCCATTATTTAGCATTTAAATGGATTGTAGTAGTTGTTGTTTTTTAAAATACGTTTTGCTTGAAAATGCTTTTAATTTAATTTAATTTTTTTAAAATTTATTTTTGATATCAGTATATTAAAACGATTTGAAAATATCAAAATAAATTAATTCAAAAACAAATTTTAATTTTTTAAAAAATACTTTTAAAATACAAAAATAAATATATTAAGAATAAAAAGATGGAATATTTGAACGGAGCAACAAGACAAGCAAAGCAAATTTAACCATGCAAATCAAATTTTACTTTGTGGATGTTGGCTGGCTGGCAGCTAGAGAGTAGAGACTAGTGTTGGTCTCCACTCTTTGTATAGAAAAATAAGAGTAAGCTCTTGTCGTTGGCCAGCCTGACCAACAGTACGTTTTTTTTTTCCTTTTATTTCCTTGTAAGATGTTTGAAAATTACAACAAATAATTTAAAATAGTCTCTAATTTTATATTTTTAATTTTTAATATATTAATAATATCCCTTATTGATCTAGTCAAGGAGTAGATGCAATTGAGTCAACAAGATTTGTTTTAATTTTCTGTTTATTTTTACATTTTAAAAATATTTTTGAAAAAATTTAAATTTTTTTCCTTTACTTTAAATTAATATTTTTTTGATATTTTTAGATCATTTTGATGCACTGATATTAAAAATAATTTTTAAAAAATAAAAAATATTATTTTAATATATTTCTAAATAAAAAAACACTTTAAAAAATAATCACAACTACACTTCCAACTATGTTAGACTTATTTCTTAAGATAATTGACTTATTACTTGGCCTCATATTTCCCATTGACTGCTCAAACTTTTATAAAATAAAACGCCACTCATCGATTTCCTACTAGCTTCATTTCATTTTACTAGATTGCTATTATTACGACAATGCCATTGCCATCCCCAAAATGGCAAAAACTCAGTCGTTTAAAGTACATTCTCTATCCTATGCTCAAATAAAAAATTAATATTACAATTTAGTTCATGTAGTTTATTTAAATAATTAATTAGTCTTTGTATTGTTAAAATAATTTAGTCTTTTAAATAGAATACCATTGACCACCCTTCATTTAATAATTCTTTTTTCGAGAATGCTTCTTTACTAATCAAATTTTCTCATCTTCTCCTTCTCTTTTTGTATTTTACAAAAAATCAAAAAAATAAATTTGATAAGAACATAGAATTGACAAAAGGATTGAGTTATAAGCAGACTTGAAATACAGAAAATTATATACATATATAGTTAGTTACAATAACTACAAGGACTAATTGTGTAGTATTTGTAAAGGACTAATTGTGTAATATGTTTAAATATAGGGACTAATACATAACTATGGACCAATTTCAGAGAGACCCTTAATTTAGATTCCCAAGAACCCCATCAACGGTCTAGATCTAACATAAACCCCTCCTTAGACAACTCCAAGCCACTCACAGTAAAACAAAAGAAAAACACCTCAACATCAAATTCGTCGTCTTTAGGATCGCCAGAGCTCTAACTAAATTCAGTGAAATTAGGGTTAGGGTTTGAGTTCGAGTTCAGATTAAAGGAATTCCAGTTCCTTCAGTTACTGAAAGATGTGGCACGAAGCAAGAAGATCAGAGAAGAAAGTACACGACATGATGGACGCAGCTCGAAAGAGAGCACAACGACGAGCCGTCTTTTTGGCCAAGAGAAGAGGCGATCCAATGCAATCCATTCAACTTATCGGCAATCGATCTCGCATGTATCGGGACGATGGTCTCTATCAAGCCACACATGACCAGCAAGGCCTGTATGTTACTTTTTTTGTTAAAAAAATGTTGTTGTAATTTGACAATTTTTTTTTGGTAATTTCGTTGTAACCATTAATTGATCATAATGAATCCTGTTGTCAATTAAAAATATTTTATTTAAAGTTTTTAAATGCATAATGTTGTGTTTGAAAAATTAATATATGAAATTTGAAAAAAAGAAGGGAGCTTGATGGATAGCTTAGAGCTCGTTTTTATATCAATGTTTGATTGAATTTTGATGTGTAAAATTGCATTTCTGACTGAGTTGTAGCTGTTTTATCTTATTCTTGCATTCAGTGACATTGTTTGATTTGGACTAATCTTTTAAATTCTCAGGATACCTTGGAATGGAAAACAGGATGTTCTTATTGACAGGTGAACTCTCTCTCTGTTTTTATGCCTTATGTTCTTTTATTTTGCTGTAGATTCATTGTTTGTCTTAACATTTGTGATTGATGCATCTGTGGTTTTTTGTTATTTGACAGATTTGATGGCCGTGCTTTACTTGATTTTATACGGGAGTCTGGGACCCGACGGGCCCTGCAGAAATCGGAAGAAGAAGAAGAACTTGAAGAGTTTGTTAATTTTGAGCGTTATCGGGATTTAATTAAGCATCGACGTAGAGGATGTCGGTACTTTTTTTTTATTTTTTGATGATTATGTATACAATTCTTGTTTCATGAATTTTTTTTTTCATACATTGCCTTCCATTTATAAGTATAAAAAAAAAACCATAAACACCAAGGCTATCCACCTTTATGGTGTTGATTAGAGTGTCCTTGTTTCAAAATCAGTTCCACAACTTAAATTGTGTGCTGACAATTACTAATGGAGAGACTTTGCACTTACATGTTAACAGTTACTGATGATGAGGGTTTGCAGCATGTATATCAAGAGCTTGAGGCAAAGTTTACCACTCCGTTTGCTTCAGACAGGTTCATCTTCCTCTCCATGAGTTAGCACACTAATTGTAGCGAGTGTTTTGGTGAATTAAGTTCTCTTTCACTCCTCATCAGGCTATAACTAAAAATAATCTTAACAAACATGCTTGGCATAACTTGTTTAGACAAATACTCATGAGAGCATGCTTTTAGATAATTTTTGCATGCTTTAGATGTGTTGGACAAATGTTTCTTTATTGTGATTAATTTCAAATGAATGTGTATATATTGATGTAAGACTTTCATTTCACTTGTGTCTCCAAGGAATCTTCTCGAAGCTAATTTCCTATAATGGTAAAATACATTTTTTGCTCAACCATTTTCTCCCACATCTTTGAATTGTGAGCACATTAATAGCATTGTTTTCTCTCGCTAACCTGGGAAATGACTATTTAGCACAACCGGGGTGCTCTGCACTCAAGGAAAACATAGTTGGTTTTGATTTGTCAGTGATATGCTGAGCATGTTAAGACCTCTTAGCTGTGTTTGTTTTTTATATTTGAAATTGCTACATTGTTGATAAAATATGTTTTTCTGTCAGTGGAGGCCATGAACAGGGTACTCAAATTGTTTCCTTGACCAGATTTCAAAGGTGGCTCCCATTTTTATTTGTTGGGGGTATATGTTGTGAAAAACTCGAGTTGATTTGATTTCTACAAGAAATGAGAGTTTTCTTCATTGACCCAGAAATTTTGTATCTTTGCTATTTTAATTTTACTATTATGCATCATTTTTGTTTTGCTTTGATATACTGTTGGGTCTGATCTATTATGGTTTACTTTTTTAAAGCTTTTGGTAATTTGTTGCAGTTCTATGTTAGTGATGATCTGGCTTTGTCCAACTTTTTGGTGTACCTTTTAATGCATAGCTTTGGCCATTTGTGTTCTTCTCTAGTTACAATTGTTTTTACACATAAATGCAGTAATTCTCAGACACAACAACCTCCTGCTAGCAAAGGTCCTTATTCCCAAGTCGGGTTTTCTTATGATGGGGATGGAAAAGAGGAAACACATTTTTCAGATGGTGATGACAGTGAAAGTGAAGATGAAGATGATGATGATGATGAAGATTTTAATAGCGATGACAGCAATGATGAGGGAATGGAAACAATAGCAAAAGAATTTGGAGTGAAAAGGTATGGCTGGCTTGTTTACATGGATAAAAAGGCAAAAGAAGAAGAGAAAAGACAGAAGGAAGTTATCAAAGGCGATCCTGCAATTGTAAGTTTGGCAAGACTGTCATTTGGAATTTCCTCTTGTTTCCTTGTAACAATAATCCAATTACTACATGTTCATTTGTATAAACTACTAATTTCAGAGGAAAATGAGTCGCAAGGAAAGAAGGAAAGCTTCTCAGATAGAAAGGGAAAGAGAGAGAGAAGCTGCTAGAATAACAGGAACAAGAGTGCTGCATCATGATCCCTACCGGTAGAAAACGCTAACTTCTGCTTTCTCAAAACTATAAGAAATCGTTCTATTTGAAGACAACACTAAACACATGCTATTATGTTATGATAATGATGTTTTCCTTTACTGTACAGTGAATCTAGACGAAGTCCAACTTATGAAGCTTATTCTCGCTCCAGAAGGTATATCTGGTCTTTCAGAGACTGTCATTTGGAATTTCCTTTATGTTATGTTAATGATGCTTCTCATTGCTCTGCATTTGCAGATCAAGATCCAGATCACGCTCATATTCACCATCACATTCTAGGCGTTATACTCGTGGAGGGCATCTTGATGAAATTCACCATAGTAAATCAAGGACTCCTAAGATAGAATACATCACCGAATTTGGGGGCCCTTGTGACAGGGATGAGCCAAAGCTTGGAGGATATTCTCCACCACCATCTCCTCCATCACAGGCTGATGTGCTGAACCGGTCGGAGCACTTGACCTTTAATTCTTGCAAAGATAGATTGGACAGTCTTTACTGTGCTGCAGCTTACCCATTTTGTTACCTGAAGGAAACATTTGTGGTTTAGAATATATCACTCTAGGGTTATCTTCCTAACTGACAAGATGGAGTGGAAAGGAGGCTTCCTTCTGAAGCTCTTATCTTCCCTGGAACAGGCTTAATCTAATTGCTTCCAAGTTTCACACAACTATTGAAATATGGTATGTCTAATGCTTGTGATTTCCCACAGGGCGTCATCTGGTCACATACTTGAGGCATTGCATATTGATCCTGCATCTGGTGTATCCCCTGAAAATGATAAGAGCACAAAAGTATCAAAACCAGCAGTAAGGTATTGCGCATGGACTGATATTTATGATTCTCGTGAATTTTAGCTGTTATATGTAACTTGATGGATATGATGTCTAGATGGTTTCCTTCGAATATATGCCCGTGCTTCTTTTCCTGGCCATTTACTTTGCTCAATGAATTTATGATTTTTTGTTTCTGATTCAATTTTCATATTTTCTCCTTTGAACAGCGCATCATCTGGATTAGCAAAATTAGCGAAGGCGAGTACTTCTGGGGGTCCTTTGAAGCAGCAACAAGGAGAGAAAAAAGAAACTCCTCAGGAGAGACTCAAAAGGATAATGAGCAAGCAGCTAAACAAACAAAGTATGACCTAAATTATATGTATTTATAGCTGTGCAGCTCAACGTTTCTCTAATATCCATCAGTGGCATTGACAATGGATGGCTTTTGCTTAAGAAACTTGATATTTTTTTTTTCCTCTTTGTTTGACCTGGCCTGGGGATTTTGATTTTAGGAAGGGGAACAGGTTCCTTGCACTTTCTAACTGTTATGAGTCTTTTTTGTTTTTCTCATCTGCAGTAAAAAAAGATACTGCTACCGAAATGGCCAAGAAACGAGAGCAGGAGCGCCATAGGCAAGAGAAACTTGCAGAAACAAATCAATTGAGTCGATATAGACGTCGCAGCCATAGCAGGAGTCGTTCTCCGCCAAGGTATTTACCATGCTTTATTTCAAGGAATTTGAGTAGCATCTTATACATGCTTATTCATCTTTGTGATTGTTTGAGATATTGAGTGGGAATGATCTATCTTGTGTGTATTTTTAAAAAGAGAGAATTTATCTCAATGTAGGAACATATCTTGTAAATCCATGAGTTTTGCTTGCATTTTTTCGCTGATAATCACTGTTTGACATTGGTTTAACACTCAGGACTCCGATTGTTATTGTTATTGTTATTGTTATTGTTATTGTTATTGTTATTGTTATTGTTATTGTTTTTTTCTGCATTGTCTGCAACAGTTTTACATCATTTTTTTTTTTTTGCTTTCATTATTTTTTTCCCCTCTTCGAGGCTAGTCAATATCAGTTTAGTGTTCATATTGTGACAGTCTGTAAAAGTATGTTCAATATCAGTTTAGACCGCAAAATTGATATTTGTTAGAGGTGATGGAGATAGTTGTGTCAGTTTATGACAAGGTGAAATAAGCCATGTTATGATATATGATCAAATGTATTCCTTTTGTGTTCTTTGCTGTGGATCAGAACATTGTTTTAAAATGAACTTGTATTTTTCTGTTTGTCCAATGATATGTATTTCTGCAGAAGACACAGGTCCAGTAGAAGTCCAAGTAGAAGTAGGAGCTCTCGAAAATATCATTCCCGTTCCCGCTCTCCATCCCGGTCCCGAACACGCACCCACTCCCGCTCACACTCTCATTCCCGCTCACCAAGGTAATAATCATGTCAAGTTTCTCGTTCTTTTGCTTGATATAAATCAACTTGCAGACTAACTAGATGCCTAACGTCACAGGGTAAGAAGCCGATCAAGATACTGATGCATAATCTGTAAAGCTGGCTACTGGCATCAAGATTTATTATGTTTATGTTTATAGTGCTATGTTCTTTCATATAGTAGTGGTTAGTAGCGGTGCTTTGCTTCGCCTTCTGTTTTGTAACCTGCAGTGATTTTCAAGGCAGAGATGAAAGTACGAGTCAGAGCCATTTTTGTAATCTGGTGTGTTTGATTCTTCACGTAATTGCATCTACTATTTTCCTACCGTGGTTGCAATATGATAATGTGCAGGAGCGTGTTTGTGTGTGTAATCATTCTTTAAAGCTTTGAGAGGGTTGCATGTACCACTCTCGTGCAAAAGCAGATAACGCGGCCTAGACCTTGGTGTTGATACAAGAAGGCTGTTAAAAACTTCTGACCTAGAAGTAGTTGATTCTTAAGAGGGAATGGATTTCCATTAATTGTACTTAACGAGGGTAGGCCGAGGCCTCCATGATAGACCATGTGAGTTTTGACATTCAAAGCTTGCTTGGAATGCTGTGTCCATTGACGAGTAACATTCATGATTCACTGTACACAGGATTGGCTTCTACTGGGCTTGGACGATCGAGATAGTGAGATGTGGAAATAATTAAATCTGGATTGGGATTTGCTTGCCAAGGATATTTGGATTTGTTTTGGGGTCAATAGAGGCAATCATGTTTCGCAGAGCCTTTGAGATATATACCATTAGAGGAAGGAGCGTCCTGGAATAGACAGGAGTTAAAACCAATTTGCTTCTTGAAATTAGTGGAAGCTTTATGTCAATTATCAACGACAAAAATGGAGACGGGAAAGTCGTATCTTTGGATACTCGGTCTCAAAAAGCAGAATGGTATGTGATTTTTCATCATTAGACGTTTGGAAGGTGTAATTGTGGCCGTAATAATTTCTTTTTGTTTTTTTCCCTTACTGGAGTGGCGTGGCAATTCCATCAACTCCGTAATAAAACCTTCTCCTAAAGTGCGTTCCAAGCACATACTAGAGAGCCTGTTTCGAAATGTGGAGTATTGCACATAAAATCTAGGCTAAACCCATGATTTGCATGGTGTGTTTTCGTTAAAAGAACTTCCTTGCTACAAATTCAATTAATTGAGCATCTGTATTTTTTTAATTTCAATCAGATGAATACAGTTTGTCTTGATTGAAAAGGAGACTACTGCTTCACAGAGAGGGAGGGATGGAGGAAATGATCGATAATAATGGCTCCATTGGCTGACTCAATTTTTTTATTTTTTAAATGTATTTGATTGAATGAAATTATGTAAATACATGTGTTTGATCGACCGAGATGGTATCATATGGTTTTTTTTAATGAATCTCTGGAAACATGAGTTTAACCTAAAATCTATAGCCTTCTAAAGAGGATTTTTAACACAACAATAAATAATCAAGAAGCAACAATGAAGGTGAAACCCCTTGTTTGTCATTTCATAAAAAAAAGCATGATAAACAGCAGTCCCTCAGCTTTTTACTTTGATTGATTTCGAAAGCCCACTTGTATCTTATCAAACTTTAAGTTCATTTAAAGGAATTAAAAAGTGTGGAAGAATCCAAGCTCCCAATTTTGCTTTTATCAATGAGAGCTCTCTTCAACTTTCCACTCCCTTTTGTAATCCGTGTACAACAAGGGAATTGTTCTATATGATGCTGAGTCTCCTCCAAAAGCAGATAAAAAGGCCATGGAACAAGCTTCGAAAACCTCACTTTATCCCTTCCTCATCACACGCACGCTTCCTTTCTCATTACACTCATGAAAGAGATGCCTCGTTGCCTAGCTATCTTTGGCCACAACTTAACTTGCCTATATCCATTTGAACTCGTAGAGAGAATCATCATCTCAAAATACAAAATGCGACCACCACACGAGGGGACACTCATGCATAAATATCAACTCTGCACTCCCTTTTAATCCCTGGAAGGAAGATGATAAAATCACCATCCACGTATATTTGACCTTCAACGTCAAAAAAGATCTTGCCAATGACGTGTCACCCAGTGACCAATTGGGCTCCACAACCTAGATGAGGTGTCATTGTTTCCATGGTGAACATCCATGTCGAAGTAAGTAAGACCTCTCCTAAGAATACATTTGTCCAACCGAAAGAGAGCATCACTTTTATATTATGTGTGTAAATGCAAAGAAACATCCATTGCTCTATTCTCACTATTCGTAGGACACAAACACAAATATTCTCTAATCTAAACTTTATACAAAGAGCCCCATCAAGAAATATTATGATCTTCGTCAATCCCTTTTAAATACTTAATTAAAGTTTAATTATTAGGCTTTATATACGAGTATCGTAAGCAATGAAGCAAGGAACCCGGTTCATGATCACTTTATAAACCAGGCCACTTGAAGTAGGCTTTACTGATCCATGATTCACATGCACGAAGACTACCTAAACGCTCTTCTTTTATTATTAGTCACTCGAAAAAATATACTATAAGATTGATGAAGCACATGGGATGGTGTATCTCTCTTAGATTTATCGTGGGTGCCATCTATATTCAATCTTTAATCCAAGTGTTTATAAAAAACAAATGAGGAAGTAGGTCCTACATAAATTATTTCATTCTTCTAGCTAGCATGCATTCACATTTTACGATTAATAACTCATTATTTTATTAATTATCATCATAATCACTCTTGCCATTGCAAATCCCAGTTCCTTTCTTGTGTCCCAATCAATGTTCAAGGCGAGATCTTCAATTAAAACAGGAAAACAAAGCCGGGTTCCTCTCTCTCTCTCTCTCTCTCTCTCTCTCTCAAATCATCACTTACTTCCATTTATTTCATATTTTTATTAAAATATAATATAAATTATATTTTGAGATCTCATTTAAAGACTTAAATTATTGAATCAAAATAGTTTTTTAGCATGGTATCAGAGTCTTAATGAACAAACAGTCATAAGTTTGAATCTTACCATATTTATTCTCTCTTCAAGAGGGTGTTAGAGAATAATATAATTTATATCTTTGAGTCTTATCTAACAATTTAATTTATTAGTTAAAGATGATTATTTGACAATTTCAAATTATTCATGGGTTGAGATGTTTCTTAATTTTATTCATGGGTTTGTTCTTTTTTATATATACAGGGAATGAAGGTCATGGTTATGAAAGTCAACTACACCACTATTTTATTTTAAGTAAAGTTGTCTGCTTAAAGAAATTTTGCTGTGTAAATATTATTTGTATAATAATTTCATCACTAATCTATAGTGAGAACGAGAGCACAAAAGCTATATATAACTTCAAATGTAAAACTATGGAGTAGTCAATCATACTTGGATTATAACAGGGAGAATGCCCCACCAAAAAAATTAAAGAGGAAGAAAAGAGAATAATCACCAGAGATAAAGAGATAAAAAGAGCACTTCATGCAGAATGAGTTTTAATTTCTCA
>Ga0307510_10005268_pt1 | contig 15378 bp, 18 predicted proteins | sample 12_EM_MG_FD_207224 | JGI IMG/M metagenome (GOLD analysis project Ga0307510, IMG submission 207224) | Populus trichocarpa ectomycorrhiza microbial communities from riparian zone in the Pacific Northwest, United States - 12_EM | ecosystem: Host-associated > Plants > Roots > Unclassified | place...
AAAAAAATACCCATTACAAAAAAAAAAAAAAAAAAAAAAAAAAAAAAAAAAAAAACACAATAAACTCCCAATTCAAAAAAAAAAAAAAAAAAGAACCCAGGCTTCGCTCCGCACACGCCAATTTGCTTCAATATCGTTGCCCTCCTTAGTGGTAGTCATGCACTCTGCTACATGACTACTACTGACGAGGGCAACAACTTGGACATCCCCAAGCACCCCGCGAAGCTGAAGCATTCCTACTTTGGAAATCGTTGTCAAATCATGCCAGACCATCGTAGATGCGCTCTATGATCAGTCCAGCAACCCTGGTTTTTTTTCGTTGCACCTTCTGAGCCCAGCAAGCGGACGCCTGATTGAGACAGCGCAACCAATAGCGCTACAGTAAATGGGCTTTTAGCAGTAAAGCAGACAGGATTGGCGACATCGTTCACTGACAGCTGGCACAGTTGACAGCAAACTTGAAGTGAAGCGACAATCCGGTGATCTACTAATATCTCGAGTACAGGGACATACATCAACAGTAACAGAGGCGTCAACTAAGCTTATCCATACATCGTGTGAAGTGAACCATAAAAAGCACCTGTTAAGCGAGCGTCAAGTCTCACACTACTAGGCGCAGGTCTCGTTCATGCCATTCATAATTCTATCAGACTTCCTTCTCCGTCTCCAGCAGCGTCTGAGCTCGATCATGTCTCGGTATGAGAGCAACGCGATACGGCAGCGGCATGCGTCCAGAATCACCATCATATTCCTCCAGCGATATAGGCTCGCCTGGTGGGGGATGGATGTCATAAAACCAAAGTAGCCGTGAGATCGCGAGCCACAGCTCCCGTTCTGCGATGTGGATACCCGGACAGATGCGGCGACTGCGGTGCAAACAAAAGTATGGAGGGAGAAGGGAGTCAGCAAGGGGGTTCGTCATGGCTCGGGTTGACGGTGGCGAGAAACGTTTTGGTACGCACCCCGCACCAAAAGTCCAGTGGTCCCGATCCATTGCGTCTGGAAGCTTGCTCGACTCTACGGACGTCAACGCGTCGCCCAGGAAGCGATCAGGGTTGAAAACAAATCTGTTGGGGGACGTCCTCAGCTTGGATGGAATCAAGGGCGTGAAAGTAGGGGCGTACGGGTCGGGATACTTCTCTTCGTTATGATGGAGTTCGTAGGTGTTCAGAATGAGTGCCGTGTTCTTCGGAATGTACATCCCGTTGTACACAAAGTCTTGCATCGAAAAGTGTGGCGGCGCAACCCAAAATGGGGAATGAATACGCAACACCTGATGAGACAGATCATTTGTGTGAAGCGAGAGACAAACCCGCCAAATTTCGCATCGTACCTCCTTGATGATCGCCCGGATGTACGGAAGGCGTTGCTCATCCTCTGCACTCGGACAATCGTCTCGGCCAATAACATTGTCGAGTTCTGCATGAGCGCGAGCTTGGACCTCTGGATATGAGGAGATGCGAGCTAAAAACCACAGGATGGCGCCCGACGTCTATGAATAACATTTTGGGGTTTAGGCTACATTTTGACAAGATAGCGGAGCTAAAGCCGTACAGAAATGACGCCGCCGAGGGTGAACACGGCTGATAGCATGCACATGTCTTCCCAGTCCAAGTTTTCTTGCTCTTGTGTCTGTATAAGGGTCTTGACAACACAATCTGGCACATCCTCGCCAGAATCCATACGCTTTTTCACCTGAGTGATCATGCTACCGTAGACTTCCACGATCGCATCATGGCACCGACGTCCCCGGGACCGCATGGGAGTTGGGATCCACTGGAGTGGTCGGATGAAGTCGACAATATTTGACAAAGCACCTGGGGAGTGACCTGTCAGGGGACCCAACTTGTAGAGGAGGGAAGGGGTGAGTCTACCAGTGAGGTGCATGAACTCCTTATTTATAGCTAGCGCACGCTCAGCCAAGGGGTCGCATGTGGCATCTGTACGTGTCGCGAAGGCTAACGTCAACATGTTACTGACACGGGGTCATGATTGTTAGAACACTGCATCTGCAGAAAGACGGAATATATGGTCACTTACTTCAAGGTATAACGACAGACGAAGCGCGCCGGGTTGACTGGTATGGTGCCCTTCCTTGTTTCGTGATACATTGATCGAACCAAGATGTGGGCCTCGTAATCCAGCACAGAGGTGAATCCTTGGACAGCCCTGGGATTGAGCGCCTGCATGGCAATCCTGCGATGCTGTCGCCTGCCGAGAGAACGTCACACCTGGAGCGTTTACCGTAGCTGTCGCGCAACGCAACTTACCATGTAGCGTTATATGGAGTCGCGGTAAGGGCGCGGCCGCGAAGGATCGTCTGACTCTTCATAAAATATGGCTTGCGACTTGAGAAGATCGCCCCGTTGGAGACCAGCAAGTCCTTGGCAATGCGCGCATCCGAAATCACAACAAAGAGTTGGTCGCCCATCCAGAGAGAAAAGAGTGGCCCATAAGTCTTCGACAAGTCTCGAAGAACGCGCTCGGGATAGGACCGAATGACAGCGTGGCGAAACAGTGGGCCGGGGGGGATTGGGTGTCCATCTTTGTCCTTGAGGTTTCTCTTGAAGATGGAAGGTAAGACTGAAGAAATGACCAGGATTATAAGTGACACGCCGAGCCTCCAATAAGACAGCGGAGTCTTGGAAGGGAAACAAATTGTCAATGGTGTACAGCACTTGGCGCAGAAGGAGAGGCCTCACAGAGATGACGGCGAGTAGACCCGTATCAGGTATGTCGTATGTGACGTTAACCATTTGTCAAAAGGGTTGGAAAGCTGAAGTACACGGTGTCCAGTTGGGAGGTAGGGGGGATAAGAGACAGCTTTTGGAGGCTGGTAGGCTTGCCTTTAAATCCTTCGTGCATACTCCTTCGCTGAACATTCACGCTCCCATAAAATTCAACGAATATGTGCTCTAAACGGGTTTACTAGCACCGGTGCCAAAGACCCGTTGGACCAGAAAAAGTGGGTATGGTGTATCTTCCGAATCATTTCCGAGAAGTGGAGATGCAGGGGCATCTGAGTATTTCGATGTGGCATGGGAAATCTCCTGAATTTGGTTGGTGTGAGTATTGCAACACGCTCGATTGTCAGAGACCGCCGCCCAGTCGGTCATCGGCAGACTCTTAGTGGCGATGGCACATAGAAAATTTTGCCCCGCCGTTTGTTGTGGGCCGAAAACGTATTAGTCACATCTACAATAAGGACAACGTTCCCCTGCAATGCAAGCTTTGGGCGTAAGGTCACTAGTAAAAGTTGACAACTGGAGTTGCCTGAGCCTCGTTGGAGGTAACCCACTTAGATCAAAACCGGATGTGACAATACTTGGGTGCAAACCCTGGTTAGGGATCAGTAATCTTACTATCAATCAGCCTTAGCAACCGCCCACTGGCAGAACGTACGACAGTGCCTGCCAATGTTGTTGTCTTCAAACTGTGAGCGCACTTGCAGGCGTTGGAAATTAAAGTCCACGTGTTGCTGCGACCCGATCTTTGTGCCTACGGAGAGACTGGAATACAGGGATAGCTTCGCGTGCCACATGGAAGTTGGTGGTGACTTAAACGAGGGGAAAGACTGTGGTGCGGTGTAGGGATCAATGGTCAGTGACACAGGATAACGTTACAAGACGATTAGGATTGGCCGCAGTGGACGCGCGGAGAGTTCGGTGGCGGCCGTTATAGCGCGCTACTTGTAGTGAGTTAAAGCACGTGTACAGCGCTGTAATGAACTGTCAGTTGAACACCCATCCATACTTATTTACGTTTTTGTGCAACTTTCACCGGCACGACCGACAACCTGAACAGCCATGGTTCAAATTAATCCTTGTCCCTTTTGGTCGATCCACCTTCCAGCGCCAACCTTCTCGTACACGTGCTATCACCATCCGCATCCATCGCACTGTGGCGCCGCTTGAGTTCCGTCTCTTGAAATATGGGCGTTCAAGTGAATATTGGATGTTTGTAGGACCCTGGAGTCTAGTCTGTCTCATTCGGGGTTTTTTGCTAATGTCTCGGATCCAGATTGACACTGCCATCAGTGTATTCACAATATTCATGGCGCTTCCAGACACTCACCTCAGCATATCAGTATGATCAGTATGAATAATGCGCCATTGACATCGGTAGTTTCTCCTTGCTATTTATCTGTTCATTTGGTCACGACTCGGGGGTAACCATCGGCCGAGTCTTGACTCGGATGTCTGATAACCATAGGCCTGGCCAACATGACACGGTAGTTCTTCCCTTGTTTGCGCCAGTTCTATGACCATATTATCAACTCCGAGTCGTTAGGTCATTCGATGCTCAACCATTCTGTCTTGTCTTGGCAGGGCCCCTGGACATGGCGTGGTAGGCCTCCACCCAGATTTTGATATGTGGGGGTGATTTTTGTTATCTCACTCGTCACTAAATCACGGAAGCTCTACATATTGGGATGGAATCGAAGTCCCTGAAATTCGGCCCCAATGTCACATGCGCAAGTCCTGTGTCCTAGGGTATAGAAGGAGATTGGCCGCTGTCAAAGTTAGCTACGCGGGCCCTTTTGTCCTTCCTTTGGCTGTGCTGAGACCTACAGTGGTGCCATCATGGTACGGACAGAACATGGAATTTCTCGAAACTGCGACAGGTGCGAGGCACTGGAGATACCGGCTCTCCCCTTCCTGCTTAAATTTTCTCTTTGCTTTGGAACTACTAGTAGCTACAGTATCCGCGACTGATTTTTCAACCTGTACGGGATTACTGCGGAGCCGGATCCAGTTACTTTGTCCTTGCGGTCAAGGACATGATGGATCCGCTGTCTTCGGTCGCGTCTCATCCTTTTTCCTTCAGGAGAAAATGACCAGATCCGAGTCAGTTGGATGAGGGAGCCATAGTGCAATAGCTTTGGCACGCCGTGACTTCAGGGAAAGTCATGGCACCATTGACTCAACCCATGTTTGCTTGCTTCCAGCCGACACAGTGACACAGCCATGTGGGTTTGCCAATATGTAATAGCCACAGTGGCCTTCATCTATGCCGCAAGTCAGGACGGGGTAAATAATACTAACTATCGGCTTAACTTGAATTACGGCCGGATTTCAAACACCGCTCAACTGCCATTGGCCATTGGATTGGGTGAAAACTGAAATGGCCGATTAAGGGGCCTGACTGATGTAGGGATGTAGTACAGTAGGTAAAGGTGTGTTCCAGAACTTGCCCTTCGATAAGGCACTGCGTATGCCGTGACAGTCGGAAATTCGATAGTTTCTTCAGCAATCTCCAGAGCGAGCAGTGGCACGTCCTGCCGCGAGTCAGAATGGGCTTCATGTTCGTGGGTAAGCCTCGCGATCCTTGTCGCGATCGATCGAGGAGGCGAAGAGAAGGAGATCGATGATCATTCCGAGTCAATCTTGTCGATCGGACACAACTTGAACTTAGAACTTGCCTATCGTATGGGGGCATTATGGTTTAGTACAAGAGCATGCTATACTCTCAATCATTGCTGCACCAATTCTCAACCCTTCCTGTAAGAGCCCACTGGCAGCGACTACAATTAGGCTTGATCATGATATTGATGTTTCTTCGGCAGACCATCAGTCTTGAGTTGATAATGGTACTATAACATACACATACATCATCACCTCGAATGAGCTGTTTACGTTTTAGAGAGTTCTGTTCAAGGCCGTCTATAAGCTATATGCAGCTATATATTTGTAGCCTGAGGCCATTCAGTCTCCGGCGTAACACATCTGGCGTAACAAAAAATGGCGGGAAAAATGGCGGGACATTATTTTGAGCACGTGATCCACCTAGAGATCATGATAACGCTCTTGTACATGTAAATCCACGGCTTTTGTCATGACCCAACTCTCCATTCTTCACTGGAATGACGTCTATCGAGTCCGACCTCAGAAAGTATCCCCTACATCCTCTGAGACCATAGATGTCACTCAGTTCGCCGGCCTCCTCGACGACATCCGTGCCCAGTGGCCACTGCGAGATGATGGGAAACGAGACGGTCTTACGCTGTTTTCAGGTGACGTATTCGCGCCAAGCGTGGACAGTTCTGTCACTAGAGGAAGCCATATGGTGCGTTTGTGCTCTCTGATTCCTAAGTAAAGGCTGTGTGCTAAACTCCGAGTTCCCACCACAGGTGCCAGTCATGAATCAGCTTGCTCCTGATGTGTCTCTCGTGGGTGAGATGGCCTTGGGATTCCCTCAGCGCGTTTACACTTAGCACATCGCCCCAGGAAATCATGACTTTGACTTCGGTATGCTCAATGAGCTGTATGCGTGCCCCACCTTCTGAAGAAGGTGCCCAGGATATCCACACCTGTGTACACTAATCCAAGATACCAAATTTGTAGGTGATTGGCGTCACATGGATTGGGATACACCTGATATGTCTCTCGGCGCGCTAGCCATGGCTCCTGAGCAATATCGTTGATACCACCGTATCTCGAGTACCGGAGCATCTTTTGGAATTCTATGTCTTGGAACGGAGGGGAATCAGAATCGGATTCATCGGCCTCGTCGAAAAGTGATGCACCGTCGCTCTCTCAGTACTTGTGCTAAGTGCTGATGGTCAGTAATGGCTCATCGCAGGGAATGGATTGGGACCGTATCATCGTGGCCTTCGAATTTTGTGTATCGCGACATGGCGGAGACGGGAAAGCAGTTGTCTCGAGTCCTCCGCGATCCTTCGGGCCCGCATAGATGTGATATCATCATTGCTCTCACTCACGCACGGTGAGTTTTGCGCGAATTTGGTCCGTATCCTCCCCTCATCTCAGTCCCTAGGGTTCCAAATGTAAGCGCGGGAGGTATCACAGAGTATCTACTAATCTTCAGATTAGGATATCCAACTTGCAAAGCAGCTACTCGCATTGACGCCTTCGTCCCAGTCCCTTTCGGACATTGCAAATGAGCATGGTGTAGACATAATTCTTGGTGGCCATGATCACCTCTATTTCGTGGGACGTGGGGTTGACGAATGGGACAATTACAACCTTTCTGAACGCGTTCTTGGTGCTGAGGAAGATGAAGGAAATGTACTGGTCGTAAAAAGTGGGACAGATTTCCGTGACCTCAGTGAGATTTGTTTGGAGCTCAAGGACACCCCGGAGAGAAGCATTAGGAAGAAGTTGATCAGGAGGGTCATAGGTAAGCCTTTAGCATACAGGATTCATGAGGGACATGGATGCACAAATTCGCCCAGGAAAGCATCACCAGATAAACCCGAGCCTGCGATCCTGTGAAAAGCTTCGCAAGGTTCTCGACAACATTCTAGAGTCGGTCGGCGCCTCCCTCAAAGCGCCTTTGTGTCAACTTGCGGCAGAGCTGGATGTCAGGTCGCAACTTATTCGCACACAAGAGGTACGATTATCCACATCTTGACTGGTCGCTGGGCATGAAATTCCTTTCTAGTCTGCTAGCGCAGACTGGTTTGCAGATATCCTGCGGCACGCGTATGATGATGCATTATGCATGAAAGGTATCACAGGGGGTGTGGATGGAGTTTTCATATGCGCTGGCATGCTGCGGGGTGATTCTGTGTATGGGCCCGGTATGAATACATCGCAACGTTCTCAATCTTCATGGACTGAACTACCAACTGGTAGGATTCCTGACACTTGGGGACGTTCTCGAAATCCTCCCGTTCGAGGACCCCCTAGTTGTTTTAGAAATCAGCGGGAAAACACTGTGGGGGGCGTTGGAAGCGTCCTTGTCTACTTGGCCGGCTCAGGAAGGGTGAGTGCTTGGCTATTTGTCCCGTGATCATCGTCATATGTAGTTGTACCGATGGGAACTACAGGAGATTTCCAGTGATTTCCGGATTCCGTGTATCCTGGGATTCCCGTCGCCCGTCCGGTCAGCGTGTCCTAGGCGTGTGGCTCCAGGAAGAACAAGTTGATGACGCATCAAGCGTGTCTACTGACAGTGGTCTATCGACACCAGCACTCAAAGACGGAGGTGCAATCTCCCGGGATCACACCGAGCCCATATTTAAGATCCTGACACGGGAGTACATGGCTCAAGGCCATGACGGTTTCACTCCACTGAAGGGGAATAAATATCTGATCGATGACGAGTCAGGACAGATAATGAGCACCATTGTAAGAAAATATCTATTAGGTTCGTCACTCCGTCGATTCTGCGAAGAGGACTAGAATGCTAACGAGTCGAGTTGTGTTAGGGTCACAATTTGTAAGGAGGCTAGCCCGTTTCAACAAGTCCCAAGACCATCTACATGGAGAAACCCATAGGGTTATTCAGAACGAGCGTTCTTATCAAAAGAGGCACTCCGTGGCTATGGAACGCTGGCAGAAAGCTGTGTCGTCTGTCTTGCACAGCTCGAGATCTCGAAGGCACTTCCGCGACCGCATTCACATAACTTCCAAGGAGCATATGACTGTTGTTGATTGCTTCGACGGTGCCAAACAACGTGCGGGAGAACCTCAAGACGAGAGTAATGTCATAAAAAAACCATCTGAAGAGGACTTGTTAGTTGTGTACCCCTCGGTCGATGGGAGGTTGAAGGACGAAGCACAAGGTTAAGGGTTGCAAAATCTCCTGTTCATATGTATAATGCAAAAATGTAGGGTTGACTGTGCTCGGGGAAATCGAAATGTTCCAAGCAGGATGGGAGACTTAGGATTCAGAATCATTGTGCGGAACGACTGGGGTTGGTGGGACATCACCCGTCGCGAGAAGCGCGACGTGAGTGAAATATCCTGGCTAACGTATCAGCGGGTTAGGGACAATGAACATATTCGAACAAAACGTCAGTGCGGTGGACAGGGAGGCCGACATCTGTATCAGTCGTACCCAAAACACGCCCATATCTCAATCAACACGTGCATCCCTTCATTTCGATCCGGAAAATTTTAAACAATCATGCATTTTCTTGGAGCTTTCGAACACCAGGCAAACGCAGCGCTTTGCGACGGTACAACAGAGTCGAGAAGGTCCTTCTCTGAGAAACGCTTCCACCGATAAAGAAGCGCGTTGGTTAAGACTCATTGCATAATGCGCTTTCTTTTTCTGGCTAAGCACCCATGACAAGTGGTCGCCAGGGATGAGATCTATGAGATGTGGTGATGTGATCACGGTTTCGTGTGGCGTCCAATATACAGTAACGATACGTACTAGTACATGTACGACCTTTCCATATGATAGATAGAATATACGGACATGCGCAATTGAATTCGCGAACCGAGAATGCAACCTCCATCGAGCATTGGCACCGTATGTAGGCACACGGCACCTGGATAGAAAGGCGCGGCGTGATCATGCACCCCTTACGTTAAGTCATTTTCGGCGAGTGAGTGAAAAAAAAAAGCAGCATCCAATGGGTGCCGATGGCACACTTCACCCGTAACGTTGGCACCCGGCGTGCTATCAACCTCGTGGCCTTCCTGGCACTGCAATAGTGCCAAACTCTTTGCGACACTCTCGCAAATGGAACACGTACATTGACCTTTCGAATGCGATAAATACAAGCTCAAGCGGCCTACTCTTCTGAAGCTGCATCCACTGCATTCTCACCTCACCCCATGGATACCGTGACACCGCATTACTATGAGTCTATCATCACCCAATGGGACTGCGCTGGCACCGGCGTAAAAAAGGCCAAGGTATGGCTATTCACGTTATTATAACGCGATGGGTGCCCGGATCTGATTTTGGCACAGACTTCTTCCGCTTCCCCCTCGAAACCACCTGTGATCTGCCCATGGTGCGCGGGCAAATTTCTGCGCAAGCAAGAATTAGAGCGACACTCCTTATCGGCCCATCTCCCGTGCTGGATTTGCTGCCCTCATCCGTCTTGTTTCTGGAGGGGTACCCGCAAAGAGGAGCTCAGGAAGCACATGAAGAAAAAGTCGTGCGGCACAGAAGTCAACTTGAAGTCGGAAGAGTTTATGATATATGACCCAAAGTGGATTTTCGATTTCATTTTCGATGATTCCACCGACACCCCCACCGAATCCAGGTTGGTGATCGGGTTGAACTACGCACTTGCCTTCGTTGGAGAAAGGATGATGGAGCTACAGAAGACGGAATTGTGGGGTGATCTTGAAGGTCGTCAGCTAAAATGAACCTGAGATATGTTTATCTCACATTTACTTACCCAAAGGTCTGGGGGGAAAAGGACGATGTGTACTACGGGGATCTTGTACTGGTACTTGTATTGGGATGTGCTCTCACTGTCAGTCGAAATCTTTGCTTTGTACTACTGTACTACTGTACTGTATGCGTTGCGCGTGGTTTTACCACGAGCGCCGGCCCGGGTCCGTCTGCGATCAATTTCTGTTCTGGTTATTTCGTATGATACTCTGGCTTCCCGGACTTTCTCAAATGAACATCGAGCAGTCGGTTCTCACCCAAAGCTTATAGTCGCACGTGTTTACAAGGACTGTCAAACCAGATTCAGAAAGGCGGGCTACGATGCGATGCGATCGTATATGCGCCTATTATTATTCACTCCGCGAAAAACCAGTGCTCGCTCGGCGGGTCAAACCAGGGTATCTTCGTGATTTAATGCCAGGTGTGTCAGTTTGAAATGAGTGCACTGTAGTATTATCAAGTCATTCTGGTTTTGTTCCAGAGTCTGCGCCGCAAAAGGGGGGGAAGAGTGGGCATCTATCGTAGGTAATTACCAGGATATCATCGTTCCGGGTCACCGGTACGGCTTCGATTTCTGTTGACGTGCACCGCTTCCTTCGCGAATTCAACTAGAGTCAACACCAGGATTCACACCCTGGCAGTACCTGTCTTTCTTTGCATACTTCTCCATAACGGGCACCTTTGGGGGTACGCTCGGAGATTTTCTGTCTTCGGGCACTACAAACCCTGGCTAGCCTAGTACGTTTGGAAGATCGGCATAGCGGCCACTACTAGTAAACTGCGAGAACTGGTTGGTCCACTGCCTTATCTCGCAGTGGTTTGCGAGCCCCGCCTGCACCGAGCTAGAGGCCGTAGTCATGGACTGGGCAGCCAAGATGTTCGGACTGCACAACACCTTCTGGAATGCAAACAGGGTCGGTGCCACTGGAGGGGCTATCCAAGTCAGATATTGTTTTTCTCCTGCACCTATGCAAACTCAATTCTCCCTATTTTGCTTTCTGGAAGACTACCGCTTCTGACTCCACTCTCACCGCTATCGTCGCCGCTCGAGCCGCTCATCATCTACATGACAACCCAAAGTCACTGCCCCGGGGCAAAAGCAGGGAAGACTCTCGGGTTGCACGTACGTGTGATAGACGTGGACGTAGCGGTGGCCACTGACAATACAGCCCTCAGAACTGCGGTGAAAGAAGATCACGCTCGAGGGCTACATCCTTTCGTGTTCGGTGAGTATTTCTACGCGTGTATTTTCGGCATCAGCAAAAGTACTAAAAGTATGTAAGGGTCTTGGATAGCTTTCCAAGGGGTGCCTCACTTGGTAGGTATCGCCGATCCGGGGCCACCTTGTATCTGGGGGGTCATACTATGCAAAGAAATGGCAAGATCGTTGCTGATCTGGTAAAGCCTTGCAAAATCTTCATCAGAACATGAGTACATGAGTGGTTGTGTGTGTTGATGAACCAAGCAGAGAGGACAAATCAATGCAAAGGCATTGCCCCAAAAACACCAGATCGCCAAGGAGTATGGAAGGCAGTGACCAATGCAGTCACTTCCCTGGCAGACGACGGCAAGGACATTGCCCCAAAACCACCAGTTCGCCCATGATCACGAACTGGCAATACAGTATACAATATGATCAATTTATTGCCTCTACATTGCCATGGTCGTTGCCTATTCTTCCCCAGATCTTTACTCGGAAGCATACATATTTATTCAAAATTTGTTTTCGAGTACATTGAAAAGAAGGCAAAATAAGCATGCAATCGCAAGGCGTTAGAAACAATCGATTAATGAGATCAACAGGTTGATGGGGATCCAAAGTCCGGGGCAGCAGAAGCAAAGAGAGAATGGAATTGGTTAGCTGCGCCGACCGCAATTTCCGGCACTGGGTGTGGAGGGGGATGAAGCCAACAACGGTGCTGGAGCCACGGGAAGTGCTGCCCCGACGGTTTCGGAGAGTCGTGTATGCGTGTAAGAAAGCGATATTTGTGATGCGCCGAGTGCTGGGCCACCGAGAGCATGGCAAGCCTGCGCCTGCAGGGCAAGTCATGGTGCAAGTAGGTTGTCGGGAGGAGAGGGGGGGAGTTCGGTAAATGCGGGTATGAAAATCGACAGCTCATGGACCGAAAGATCATGGATCGCCTACAAAGAGTGATGGTCAGTTTGTTCAGAGACTTTGGTGAGTGATGCATTAGAGACTCACCCTCAAACCATCGCTTACTGATCCCTTCTTACCCTCTTTTCCGAGTTCGCCCTCGACCACGCGTCGGAGGCCATACGTAATTCGGTCCTTCGCTGGTGCGAGAACGTCCGCGGGCAGTCGCTGCGTCTGCAAAAGCCAGGTGGCCAGTGCGCACGTCTTTCGCGCGTTTGGCGTCGGCAGTTCGGGTGCCAGAGGGATCGCCAGCGCCTGTGTAACCATGGGGCCGAGGTCTTGGTCTACAAACCGCGCCAAGTCAATAGGAAAGAAAAGTGAAAATGAAAATTGGCGAAACGAACCGTCGAAAAGACTGTAGACCGCGGGAAGAGTGAAGACGACCGAGGAGCTTGATGACCGCGTGCGACACCGTAGCAAGGTCGCGCACATACTTCACCTGCTCTCCGTCCATCCCGCATCTTCTCTTTCGTGGGCTCTTCTCTGGGGATGGGAGAACTGATGGGAGCTCAGGAACTGGGCAGCCCGACTTGTCACTCCCTGCCATCGGATCAACCAAAGCGCGGCCGAGGTCACGGACGACCGCATCAACAAACACGGTGCGGTGCTTCCATAGTGGCTGGAACAAAGGCCACGAACAATCGCCCTGAGACGTGCTGTGAGAACGGAGAAAGCCTCGATGAGATCGGCGAGACTTGAACATGGGGCAAGAATCTTGTTCTCCCAGAGGAGGTCTCTTGCCATGCGAGCCATGTGGAGTGTATCCCTACACCGAATGGAACTTAAGGCTAATCATAACACATGATTACTGACCAGCCCAGCGCGTTAATAGCCAACTCCACAAGTTATGTTTCGATGGTGTGTGAGAGGAGCTTCACAGCGGTGCGCCGTGAACCCTTGTTGGCTTCTAGAACATGTTCGAAGTATGGCATCGTGGTGATAGGGCGACCAACGGAAGGAGAGGCAAGAGGTCCCTGGATGTGGGTACAGAGAGAGATGGACGAAAAAAAGTCTTGCACCAATCTTTTATTGGCAGGTTGGGGCAAATCCTAAAAAGGGATGAGACTTTCTTGATTTGGCGATAAACAATACATCCACTCGCCAAGCGTGAACAGAGGGGTGCATGCTGCCCCGCCTGCCCTCAAATTCTTTTCATTCTTACAAGTACCCCCTGTTCCATCGCCATTTGACACCCTCGCACACGAGAATACACCGCTTGGAAAGGGCGCCGCCTCCGAATGGCACGCCACCAACTTCCACCCTGAACACTCGAAACCGCTCGATCGTGGACACCACACCTGTACTAGCCAAGAGCACCGCCGGCGTCGAGCTCGCTGGCGGGGCTGAGAAAGCCACCGCTGCAGAACCCGAGGCGTTGGAGCCCGGGGCATGTGTTGAAGCTGCGCGTGAAGTCAAGAAGCTGCTGCGAGAAGGCAAGCATGTGCACGAGCCGGGCCACCGAGACAAGGGCGCCCAAGTCTGCGTCGAAGGCCGTAGCTTGGGCACTTAGGCACCGGGCTGTCTGGGAAGTTCCGGTCGGAGGTGAGGTTGATGTCGTCGTGCAGTCAGGCGGTTTCTGCATCGATGTCCCGGGAACTGGAAGGGGAGGAGGGGGCGGCGAGGGAAGTTGTGTCTCCATTCCCGTTCATGGTCTGGTGTGACCTTGAAGCATAGGGAGGGGGGGCGCAGCGGTCAGGACCAGAAGAGGATATGTACGTTACCAGAAGGGCAGCATGGTCTGAGCCTAGAGAGGGCGCCTCTTTTCACTAGGAAATTGTGGAAGACCACCATCGACCTTGCCTGGATCAACGCGGCAGCAGCCCAGGACGACCTGTCCTGTCAGCGACGGTCAGAGGGGTCTTGAACGTGGGATGCCAGGTGGGGGAGTGGGTGCTGAATTTGCCGATGTCGAGGGCCAGGACTAGGGGGTTGAGTTCAATGCGTAGGACCAGTCGTTTGTGGTGAAAGTTGCAAGTCGGCGAATAGCGATCCGGAGTGGTTTAGCCGGTCGGGAGGTCGAGCCGAGGGTGCTGGTACGGTTGGCGGTGAGGCGCGAAGGGGATCCGAGCGAGAGGGAGAAGTCGAGCGATGGAAGAGTGAGACTTATGACTCTTCTGAGGAGTTCGGACGAGGCATACGGGATGAGAAGAAGGCAGGACAAGGACTGGACGGCATTCGGCAGCACAATACACGGACGTTAAAGAAAGCAGTTGCAAACGAAGATGAAGGGGGATAGAGGGGAAATGAGAGCAACTTTGAAGCGAGTACTAGAATGTTGGAGTGCTTGAGGCTTGAGGGGTTTCCGAGGCGGTCGGCGATCGATAGCGGAATGGGGAGACAATAAAGGGGCGCAAGGTGGTTGAGATGGAAATGGAGTCGGTGGAGTAGAATTGGTCGCGCTGTGTGTTTGAAGGCCCGTAAAATCATAGTAAAAATGAAAAATAGAATGCTTTTACTCTTCAGAACATGAAATCCCTTTCCCTTCGGATTTTGGTGCGGTCGAAGTCTTGAGCGTCGATGGTTCCTTCCTTGTCTTGTGCATTCTTCAGTCGATTGGGATGAGCTTGCCACAATACAACAGTTTGTGTCATGGTAGACATTTGTGATGTAATGTAGGGGTGATGGTCGCCTGTGATCACCTCTGCCGGGCCCATTACAAGGCCTCGCCAACAAGGCTCGCCAGTTACTATCCAAGGAGTGTTCAACCCCTGTAATACATTACTGATGCGCGATTGCTATCCAAGGCAGGGACAGATGCGAGCCTACCTTGTATTGCTATATAACATCCTTGGATTATATCTTACAATGTGCATGACATAGTGGCAATGCCTGGCAAAAACTCACCAGTCTCAGCCAAAGAGACTGCCAACATGTTGGATTGCCTCACCAGTGTGTGATTCCCAGGACTATGCCAGCTCAACACCAAGTAGGTAATATAATTGCAGTTACAGACTAATGGCAAAAGCTTGTGAGCTTGTGAAAGCTCAAAAAGGTCCCTCGCTTGGCTACTCCTTACATAAGCTACCTACCTGTCACGGTTTTGGTATTTTTGCTGATGTCAGCAACCTACTCAAGCTTGCATCCAAGCTGCATCCACGCATTCTCACCCCCCCATGGAT
>Ga0307510_10005269_pt1 | contig 15377 bp, 13 predicted proteins | sample 12_EM_MG_FD_207224 | JGI IMG/M metagenome (GOLD analysis project Ga0307510, IMG submission 207224) | Populus trichocarpa ectomycorrhiza microbial communities from riparian zone in the Pacific Northwest, United States - 12_EM | ecosystem: Host-associated > Plants > Roots > Unclassified | place...
TATAACCGATTAATTGAGTTTTGTATCCAAGTAATACTTATTAGTGAACACAAAATAAAAAACAAATACTTATTTGAGTGGTTTGCAGTCAATAATGGGATTATAAATATTATTCATACATACAAATATATATGTGTGTGTGTGTTTTAAATGAAAAACTATAAATATACTAATATATATTTTCAATCATGTTTGGGTATAGATCGGGTTGAGTTAACAATATTCATATCTTATCAGGTAAAAAGTTAAGATATTTATATCATAATTATAAAAATTGGTTTGATCTAGTTGGTCAATTTGAGATCTTAATTGAAGAAAAAACAAAAAAACAGCTATGACTAACTCGATAAAAAACCTGAATTAAGTTGATAACCTGGTTGATCTAGACCTGATCTAGTTAATCTTGATCCTAATTGTGACCCTAATCCTAACTGTGATCCTATTAGCTTTTTATTTTTTTAAAGGATTTGAATGCATATCTACTGTGGGTGTATTAATTATTATCCAGTTGCAAAGAAAATTGTTATTGTTCTAATAAAATAAAACGCATAAGGAGATATTATTAAATTATTTTAATTACATGATGTAGTCATGCCAAGTAAGAACAAATCTAAAGCTTATGAAAATTACAAAATCTCCTTTATTCTTTGAAGCTTCTCAAATAAGCTCTAATTTAACGGGTCACTCTAAAATGAAAATATTACAATTTGGCCCTTTTAAACAGTGTATTCTAGATTTGTCCCTGAAACAAAGGCACATCATGCACGCATGCATGTGTGTGGATTTTCTTGAATGTTAATGACATGATATTTGGAGCTCTTTTACTTGCTCTCGGTTCAGTTCTTTTACTTCTTAATTCAGAAGTTGTTTGTACCAATCTTGCTCTCGCCCAAACATCACAGGCCTATCTCGATCCAGTCTCTAGCTCAATTATTGGCCTGAAAGACTGAGCCTGGCAGATTTAATCGAGACATGACCTAGATCCAGCTCAATCAGTCCCGATTACATTTCTTTTGCACATCACATACTGGTCATTTCTTTTTATGTACAAGAAATCTTTAGTGTATAATCAGTTTAGCAGCTATCCATTCTAACAGTAGCACTTGTCTTTGGTAGAAATTTAAGCGGACAAGTAACACTGTTTTGAGAAGAGTAGGAAATTGTAAAGAGCAGAGTTGAATAAAAAGATCAATACATTTAATTAATTGAGAATGTCTATTTAAAGGCTTACAAAACAACCTGACAATAATAATAATAAAAAAACTCTCAACAAACATGAGAGATTATTAGACTCTAAATAACAGAATTTACAGTTAATCTTGCAGCAGAATCTGTTATGAAAACAATAACATTGAAGACTAATTCAAACATTTTTTTGCACTTATTTCTATCTTCTATTTTTAAGGCAGATTCTCATAAACAAATTCCAACACTCCTCGTTGAGATTTGCCTTAGACAAACCAAGTTTCATCCTTAGAAATTCTAGCCTTGATTTAGGAAGTGCTTTAGTCATTATATCAGCAAGTTGAATATCGGTCAGACAGTAATGAACCTTTATAAGTAAATTCTTCTCACCGTCTCTTATGGAGTGAAATTTCACATTGATGTGTTTGGTCTTGCCATGTTGAACTTGATTTTGAGCAATGGCAATGACAGACTTGTTATCACAATAAAGCTCAGTTGGTGAGCTTTGTTCTTGGCCCAAATCAACAAGCAACCTGTTTAACCATATAACATGATTTGCAGCAGCTGCTAAGGCGATACACTCTGCTTCAGATGTTGATTGCGCCACCACTTCTTACTTTTTTGCATTCCAACAGACTGCACCTGAACCAATTGTGAAAATATATCCAGAAATGCTTTTCATATCAACAACACTCCCTGCCCAGTCACTGTCTGCATATCCATTCAATGTAACTCCTCCTGTCTTAGAGTACCAGATGTCAAAGTCGGTTGTCCCTCTAATATACTTCATCACCCTCTTGGCAACTCCCATATGAACATTACTAGGTGAGCTCATGAACCTTGAAAGCAAATCAGCTGGAAACATCAAGTCAGGTCTGGTTGTTGTTAAGTATAGTAGGCTACCTACTAGGCTTCTATTTACAGAGGGTTCCCCAAGTTTCTCACCATTATTTTTTTGAAATCTTCTCATTTAGTGCCAATAAAGTTGTTACTTCTTTGCATGATTCAAATTTGAATTTCTTGAGTATATCAACAACATATTTCCTCTGTCAGACAAAGATACCTGAATTGCATTGATGTATTTCCATTCCAAAAAGTAGTTCATGATGCCAAGATCAGACAATTCAAAAACATCTTGCATTTCTCTTTTGAACTCTACTAGCAATTTTACATTGCTTCCAGTCACTAACATGTCATCAACATAGAGTGATATTACCAGCTGTAGACCATCTTCATTTTGTTTCAGATACAAGGTAGCTTCATTTTCAATTCTCTTAAATCCCGGTTGAATTAAATGAGTATCAATTCTGTTGTACCAGGCCCTTGGTACTTGCTTCAAGTCATAGAGAGCCTTTTATAGCTTGTATACTTTGTGTTCATGACCAGCAACTTCAAAGCCTTTTGGTTATTGAACATAGATTTCTTCAAAGAGTATTCCATTTAGAAAGGCAGACTTGACATCTAAATGATAAACTTTCCATTTCTTTTGACCCACAAGTGCAAGCACAAGTCTTATAGTGTCATGCTTAGCTATTGGTGTAAAAGTATCACCATAATCCACTTCAACAATTTGAGCAAAGCCTTTAACAACTAATCTAGTCTTGTGCTTGAAAATTGAATCATCTGGATTGAATTTGGTTTTGAATACCTACTTCACACCAATTTCCTTCTTACCCTCAAGAAGTTCTGTTAATCTCCAAGTTCCATTTCTTTCAATAGAATCAATTTTTGATTTCATAGCATCAATCCAAGTTGGAAATCTTGCAGCTTCAGTGTAGCTTGTAGGCTCAGCATGTATAAGATTACATCTTTCATACACATCAGATAGTGGCCTTACTTTAAGTATTTGTGAATCTAAAGTTGCTTCAATATCTAGTCAATCTTCAACACCAAATCTTCCTACTGCTGGTTCAAGAGTAGCTATAGTAGTCTGATCAACTTTTTTTTATGTCCCAATTCCAGCAAGAATTCTCATCAAAATGCACATCTTTTCTAATCTGAATTTTAGCTCCATTCGGATTGTAGATTCTGACGCATATCCAACAAAAATTCCTTTCTCAGCTCTTTCATCAAGTTTGCCTCTCTTGACAGATGGCACATGAAAGTAACACAATGATCCAAACACTTTGAGGTGTTTGGTAGTAGGTTGGACACTAGACCATGCTTCCAATGATGTTTTGCTTTGAACATACTTAGTTTGTAGTCTGTTAAGCAAATACACTGAAGTGTTGACTGCTTCAGCCCATAGAAACCTTGGTAACTTCTTTTCAAACAAAATACATCTGGACATCTCCATCACAGTCCTATTCTTCCTTTCAAAAACTCCATTCTGCTGTGGCAAGTATGGAACTGTCAGCTGGTGTACAATCCCAGCTTCTTGACAAAAGACATTGAACTCTTTAGAAGTATACTCTCTTTCGTTATCAGTTCTAAGCACCTTGATTTTTTTTATCACTCTGGGTTTCAGCCATTTTCTTGAAGTTTCTAAACATAGAAAATGCTTGTGACTTGGTTTTTAGAAAATAAACCCAAGTCATTCTACTGAAATCATCAATGAACAATATAAAATACACATTATTGCTCAATAAGACTATGTTCATTGGTCCACAGATTTCTGAATGGACTAACTCCAGCTTGTGAGTTGCTCTTTTGGATATACTTTGAGGAAATGATTGTCGATGTTGCTTCCCAAGTTCACAGCTTTCACAAGTTTGGGCACTAATATAGATGTCAAGCATATCATCTACCATACTAGCATCATACATGAATTTTAAAGAATTCAAGTTGAAATGACCATATCTTTTGTGCCAAATAATACTCTCATCAACCTTGGCACTAAAGACATGCCCTTCAACTGCATCGAGCTTCAAATAGAAGCTATTACCATCCATTTGGATTTTTGCTATCTCTGAATCATCTGTATCAGTGATAAAGTAGAATCTCTCTTTAAAAGAGACTGTATAACCATTCCTTAACATCTATGCAACACTAAGGAGATTTTGATCTAATTCTGGAATGTAAAGAACATTTGTGATGGTTTTAGTACCTTTATTAGTGCTGACATCAATAGTGCCTTTTCCTTTAGCCTGCACAATATCTCAATTTCCTAACTTGACCGTTGGTTGAACTGATATGTCAATAGAGGAAAAAATTGACAAAGACTTGGTCATGTGACTAGTGCAGCCACTATCAATGAGTCATGTATTCAGTTCAGAAGTGTTGTTAACTTGTGATGCCATAAACAAATGTTCCTCATCATCTTTGTCTTCTTCAGACACATTAGCTTGTTGTTGTATTTGCTGCTGAGATTGTTTCTTCTTGATTCTACAATATTTCTTACTATGACCAAGATTATTACAGAACGTACACTGGAGAGAGGGTTTACCCTTAAACTAGCAATCTTTCTCAACATGGTTGGTTCTTCTGCAATAAGAGCAAGGTGAAAAAATTTGCCTTTTTGAAGATATACTTGCTTTTCCTTTGGAAAACTTGACAGGTTTCTTTCTTGGAAGGTTACCAATACTCTTTCCTTTGTTGTTTGATTGGAAAACACCTTTAACAACCTCATCGTCTCTCATTTGTACCCTTTGCTCTTGTACATGAAGTTTGCTAATTAACTTTGCAATAGTGAGATTTTGCAAATCACAAGACTTTTTTATTGCAGAGATCTTGACTTTAAACTTTTGAGGTACAACCACCTTAAGTTTTTCTACCACCTTATGATTTGTAAATGTTTTGTCAAGAAGTCTCATTTGATTTACAACATTCATTAATCTGTTAGAAAAATCTTTGATAGATTCATTGTCTTTCATCTTTATCAACTCAAATTCTCTTTTCAATGCAAGGAGCCTAACAGTTTTAACTCTGTTGCTACCTTCAAATTCACCTTGAATCTTGTTCTATACTTGTTTTGGTGTTCCTAGGTTCATTATTTTGGTGAAAATATGATCTGTAAGTCCAGAATATAGGCAGGTGATGACTTTGTCCTTCTTAAGTTTTTCTTCTTCATGCGCTTTCATCTGAGCAATTATGGGATTTGCTGTCAATGGTGGTGAATCAGATTCAAACACTACAACATCCCATAAGCATTGAGATCTTAGATAAAACCTCATCTTAACAGTCAAAATATGATAGTCTTCACCATTGAACACTAGAATTGCAGATGCAGTATTATTTAAAGTAGACATAGAACCTAAAGTAAGAATAAATCACTAGTGTTTACACTCACCTTTACTGTATTTAGCACTCAGAATACTTGCCTCACAACCCGTAGGATATAAGCTATGATACCACTTATAGAAATCTAAGTTAACAAGTAACGATGTTTTGAGAAGAATAGAAAATTCTAAAGAGCTGAGTTGAATAAAAAAATCAACACGTTTAATTAATTGAAAATGTTTATTTAAAGGCTTACAAACAATATAACAATAAAAAATAAAAAAAATTCTCAACAAACATGTGAGATTATTGGACTTCAAATAATAGAATTTACAGCAAATCTTGTGGTAGAATCTGTTATGAAAACAATAACATTGAAGACTGATTCAAACACTTTTCTGCACTTATCTCTATCTTCTTAAAATAAGGCAGATTCTCATAAACAAATTCTAACAGTCTTCACGGAAAATTAATGAATGAGGCAGCCCTTGATCAACAGCTTATTCAACAACGCTCCCGCAACAACAGAGGATCGATAGCAAACACAGAAATAAGCAGCTCTTTATTATGGAATCAGAACCAACATCAGGTCCGAGATTACATTTTCATTTTGGTAAGCTTTACCTGGTCTATTATAGCTACCTTTCTATAATGGATTTCTAGTAGAAAGAAAATGGTGCTAAGATCTGAGGCAAACTCGAAACTTGGTGTAAGAAACTGCAGGCAAAATCCAGATTGATTCCTAGAGTTGATGACTTATGCAGCTGCGGTGATGCACTCGATTGCCTGTTTGCATATGCCAGTCATGGTTGCCTCCGGCCCGTAAACCTATGAGACGACATAGAAACAAGAACGACTGTCAGTTGTTAGTGTTGTTTGTGATGCTGCACTATTTTTTTACTTGCACTGAAGGAAAAGGCCATGGAGATTTCCCACACATCGGTACCTCAATTGGGATTCCAATCTCCTCTCCAAGTGCCCTCATTTTTGCAAGGCCCGTCTGGTAATTAGGACCTCCTCTCCTCACATATATGCTCATCCTTGCTGCTTTCAGCTTCGATTCCTGATAAATGAATACCATACTCGATTATCAACAGTACATTCGAACAAGGAGATTTTAAAAAGACCCACAGCAGTTCAGTTCAAACCCTGTTTAACATACAAACCAAAACACAAGTCCAGACATTCTTTATGTTCTCCATTGGTGAGAAAAATATTTTGTTTAAAAAATTTGTGAGTTACAGACAGATTTTAGATTTTAAATGAAAATGTCTGGAATTTGCAGTTACAAGGTTGAGATTTCACAATAAAAAATTTGCGTTTGTCGAAGAAGGTTTTGAATTTCAATTGCAACGCAACCGAAGTTTTGGAACTCTTAACTAAGGCAATTTGGCACTGCATTGGTGTTGCCATTAAACTTGGGAATAAAAGAAGAATGAAGATAAGATAATGATAGCCAGACTAACTCACCTTCTCCTTCAGGGTTCGAATTATGCCATTAAATGTAGCAGCAACATCAGTAAAGTTTGCAATTCCTCCACCAATTACAAGGGCTCTCTTATGGCCATCAGGATCAGCAGTCGCACACTGTTGAGATGTCATGAGATTATTTGTACAGCCAAGATGAAATACAGAACACACATCTGAGGGTATATGGGCATCGGAAAATACCCTCCAAATCTTTCAGAGCATTTTTATGCTTTGTTTTCAGAAAAAACAGTAACTTAAAACAGTATGAGGTGGTCAACTATGAAAATGGCAGTTCACTCTAGTGATGTAAAACAGTAACATGACACCTAAAGAGTGGAGAGAAAAGGTCCTTACATCAATTACAACTCTGGCATACCGCAAGACCTCCTCTTCATTGGGAGCTCCACTATACTCTGCATAGTTCCCAAGCTCGGAAGCATAGCCAAGATCTCCTACCTGATCAGCAAAAATTAATTGATATAAGAGGTCAATGCAAAGAAAAAAAAAATTGGTAGGGTTTCTGGCAATCCTGTAACCAAACATCTATAGCCATACCGTATCAGCATAGATGACACTTGCACCTCCTCCAGCCACCATAGTCCAAATTCGCCCCTTTGGATTCAATACCGTGAATTTCAAAGAAGCACTTGTCTGAAAGAAAATTAAAGAAAACAATCATAAACATCATGATCTAACTGAAAATCATAAACATGATTAAAAAGTCTTGAACTCTAAGGCTAAAGAATAACCAAAATCATAACAATGAAATATGTTCTTGAATGAATTAACACAGATTTCAAGTGCAGTACAGGTCAAGGCATCTATCAATCTAGATTATTACCTTTTCATCTAGGCCATGAAGAAAGCTTTCTGAAGGGCTCATAACTCTTCCAAATGGCATTGGAAATTCAATGCTACCCCATCTGAAAAAGAATGTAGCTGGGTAAGATGATAGTGAAGATGGCAAGACATGTGTTCAATAAATTAGAGCATAAAATCACAAGGGCTTAAAACACTTGGTTTTATAAACTTTTATCCATGCTTTGTCTTGTGCATGTCTGTTCGAAACACCATCACCTCTTATTAATAAAAAAAGAAAGGAAAAAGAGAGAGTAAAGGTTCACTTAAGCAAATGAAAGTACTTTTTGAAGTTTTTAAAAGCTGCAGTGTCGTCCAGCTCGCCTCTCATATCCAACGGATACGGCTTTCCATCAACAAAAGTGAAAGGGTTCATCTCCAGGAAAGTGAAGTCAAGATCTAGCAATAAAAGCTTAAGAAGTTAGCATAAAATTCTAATAGCCAAAGTATGTTATATTACAATTACAATATGATATGCATGCATCAGAGATCATCGGCATACCTTGAAAAAGAGCAAAAACTACTTGAATGAACTCCTCAATTTCTCCTTTTATCTGGATGGAAGAAAAAAATTCTGCGTCAATGATTCCACATCCAGAATAAAAGCCTAAACCAAAATGCCAACTACGAAATTAAACAGAATGATAGATAATACCATTGTCTATTTCGATAGCATACTTTCCGAAACAAAAAAAATATGGTGAGAAGGACCACTTTCTCGAAGAAAATTATTACCGCTGAAGGAAGGGTGGCAACAAGTAGAGCACAATCTCCCGACGTAAACGTTGCTCTTGTTGGAACAAATATAGTCTTGACCTGTTCAACAACCACAAATCCCATTGTAAGAAACAAAGCACTTAAGTACAGAACCAGAACAAGACACTTAATCTAAAATTCCCATGAAACAACAATACCTTATCCCAGTTCTCTTCAATTTCAATCCCTCCGCATTCCGAAAAGCTGATGCTGCACCCAAGTCTCTCCGAGACAATGTTTAGATAGAACTCTTGGTTGTGGGGGATAAAGGGCTCAATGATGAATGTTGTTATAGGTCCTTTGCATCCACCCATTTCAACCTCTTTGCCAAGACGCCCTTGGATAAACTCAGCAACTTGATCCAGATCCAGATCCAAAGCAACAAGGCCACTCTTCCCACGTTTCCCAAACAGCATGTCAGGTTTGACAACCAGTTTTGCCGATGCCAACCAGGGTTCCTTCTCTGCTAGCTCATTGAAATCAGTCGATTCCGTTACCTGAAACATATATACATAGTAAGGAACAGAAAAATGTAACCTCTGCAACATATCGAGTATGGGAATTTGTGTATTCAAATGCATAACATTTTAGAGATCTTCTGTAAGCCTTTGCAACATATCTAAACAATTAATGGATTAATTTAAGAGAAAAAAAAGAAGATCGGGGCTAAGGAGGGACTGACTTGAGCAGATTTGATGGGCAAATCACGACCAGAAAACCTCTTGAAATGCTCCCTCAACAATCTCTTGGAGTCGTACTCTCTGATCTTCTTGCGTGCCATTTTCTTTTCTATTCAATACAACAGAGATATCAACATAAATTATTACAGCCTCAATCACAAATACAAATGCATGGCGGTAATAGGGATTAAGGAACAACAAGCAAACGGTAACTATTATTAATTACCTTTAAAATAGGAATGTGGTAGGCAGAGAGGAAGACTTGAATATTCTGCCTAGCGCCTTTGGTCTTAAGTCTGCACTGCTTCCTGGTATTTATAGTTGCAAATCCCAGTTTAACAACACAGAATTCTTAGTTAAGATCTCAAGTTAAATGAATTTTTTTTTTCTTTCATATATAGTATTTTTCCACCATATCTCCCGGTTGAATGAGAGAGCTCCAGTTTTAAAAATATTTTTGAAGAAATTTAAAATAAATTATTATTATTATTTTATTTATTTCAAATTAATTTTTTTATATATAGATTGTTTTCATAATTCTCTTTTTAAAAAAACTATTTCAAGCAACCAAACTGAATAAACGAATGAGCAGATACGGCACCAGCCATCTTAGACCACAGTTTCAACTACCCATTAAAAAAAAAAAAAAAAACAGGGGGTCGTTTATTAAATTATCACAGATGTGGACGGTGATATCACAGAGGCTTGCTTCCATCCAAATTTTGAGAATTTTCAGTTCATGATTATGATAGTGAGGAGTGTGGTAGGATTATTTTTAAAAATATATTTTATTTAAAAATATATTAAAATAATAATTTTTATTTTTTAAAATTATTTTTAATATCAATACATAAAAATAATTCATAAATTAAAATAAAAATTTTAGTTTATTTAAGATATTGAAGCAGGACCTTCAACCACTGTTATTAAACCCGGCCCGGCTCGGCGGGTCGACCCGGGACCCGGTTGACCCGGTGGCTGGACCGGTCCGGGTTTAACAAAAGACCGGCTGTGGCAACAGCCCGGCCAAACCCGGGCGACCCGGTGGGTTGACCCGGGACCCAGGCGAACCCGGACGAGACCCGGTTTTTTTTTTTTTTTTTTCCAAATGTGGGATTTGAAACACATTAGTATATATACTCTATGTTCCCAAGAAAAAAGTTATGTTTTTTCAATGTGGGATAAAAAACCTTTTGGTTTAAATACTTCAACTTAAAAGGATAACATAGTATTTTTTCAATGTGGGGTTTGAAACCCTTTCATATATATATACATTATGTTCCCATGAAAAAAACCATGTTTTTTCAATGTGGGATATAAAACATTTTGGTTTAAATACTTCAACTTAAAAGGATAACATAGTATCTTTTCAATGTGGGGTTTGAAGCCCTTTCATATATATACATTATGTTCCCATGAAAAAAACCATGTTTTTTCAATGTGGGATAAAAAACCTTTTGGTTTAAATACTTCAACTTAAAAGGATAACATAGTATCTTTTCAATGTGGGCTTTGAAGCTCTTTCATATATATACTCCATGTTCCCATGAAAAAAGTTATGTTTTTTCTATGTGGGATTCGAAACCCATTAGTATATATACTCTATGTTTCCAAGGAAAAAATTATGTTTTTTCAATGTGGGATAAAAAACTTTTTTAGTTTAAATACTTTAACTTAAAAACTTAACATAATATATTTTTAACGTGGGATAAAAAACTTTTTAAAATATTCTTTTAAACTTCATAATATGTATAATCTATATTTACATAGATTTTTTCATATGAAATATTAAAACTTTATTTTTTTTTAATTTTTCCGGATTGACCCGAGTTGACTCGGGTTGACCCCTAAAACTCGGGACCCGGCCCCTTGGCCGGGTCAATCCCCGGACCGGGTTTAATAACTATGCCTTCAACTACCTTTTAATGGAACACGTGGGCTGAAAAGAACCTTTTTACATTTCCAAGTAATGAGAACAAAAGGATAGCTTTCGGCCTATATGCTCCTTGACAAGTCAATAAAATTCATCAATTCAATTACATAGATCATATCAAATTCTGCGTGACTGGGAGTCCAGTTGTGTGTGTGTGTTTGGTTTTTAAAATATTTTTTATATTAAAATATATTAAAATATTATATTTTTTATTTTTTAAAAATTATTTTTAAAATTAGCACATCAAAACATATAAAACAAATTAAATTTTAATAAAAAATTAAATTTTTTAAAAATACGATATACATCATATTTCTAAACAGTCACCAATACAACAAGTCAGTATTCAAAGTTAGACTAGTTTCAAGAACAACGTTGCTTGTAGTTTGAGGATTCCATGGCCTTGTCCCTAAATGCAATGCAACTATCCTTCCTTTTTTGTCTGAGCATGGGCTATGTTGTTAGGTGCAAAACTCTAAGATCAAAGAGCTTTTAATACTTTAGGCAAAGTTCATGCATTTTCTTTTAGCTTAGATGAGAATATCATCAATTCCTTCTCCTATTATTAGTTTTTTGCGACATTGTAGTTCCATTCTTTATGCATATAAAATAGTTTTTTTTTTTTGTTAGCCAACAAATTACCCGTCATCTAAAATTACTATAGCCCTATAGCCCAATTCACGTGCCAATTCAAGTGTTTTATTATAGCCCAATTCACAGTTAAATGTGTCTTAAGCTACAATAAAATTACCTTTGTGTCATTTGATCTAAAAATATTAAGAAAATTACCTTTGTACCCTTTGATCCAAAAAAATTATGCCTCTTAGGTAGGGGTGTTGATGTCTTTTTTTTTGCACAGTAAAATTACTCTTTTGCCTTCAAAGTCAACAAAATATAAAACCGTTAAGCAATGGCTTTCTTGACTTTACATAAACTTCTTCATAGTAAAAATATGTATTTGCCTCTAGAGTAAAAAAAATATTGTTCGGTTGGATAAGGGGGCTTTGGGGTTTTAAAATTTTAATGCACAATTACATATCCCCCACGACCTTGGCAATTACATCTTTAACCTTGGAAGAGATAAAATATAAGCTTAGAATTTGAGGGTATTTTTATACTTTATTTTGTATAATTATCGGGGTCGTTGGAAATATTTTGGTATTTTCATATTTTTTTTGAATTTTTTAATGCTTAAAGTTGCTGGAGCGTGCTCGGCACACCCCAGTGCGTGGGTGGCGTCTGCGCCATTAAGACAATGCGTTTGATGCCACCAGATGGACTTTATTGGTCTTTCGCCGTCTTTCTAGATGTGTCGCCATGTTCTTTTCCATGTAGAGTGGCGTGTGACAGCTTACAGTGGTTGAATTATCACCGGTGATTATTTAATTTTTTTTCTTTTCTCTCTCCTAACAGGTAATGTATATTATTGTCCTATTTGTTTTTTACTTCTCAATTTCAGTCCTCGTTCTATTAATTTTTTATTTTGTTCCTTTTTCATTTATAGAAGTTTTTATTATTTTCAATTTAGTCCTTCAATTGCAATTTTTTATATGTTTTGTTTTTCATTTGGGTCCTCATTTTTTGAATTTGTAATTTTTTCCTTGGCACTTTTGTTGAAGTTTTTTTTCTTTCAATTTCATCCTTCAATCAAAACTTTTGTTATTTTAAGTTTGACCCTCATTCTTTTGATTTTTTTTATTTTATTAAAGCTATTTCTCAATTCAATTAAACCCTCCAGTTAAAAACTTTTATCTCTTTAACTAATATTTTTTTCTCACCTTTATTTTTTTTCCCGGTTATAACACAACCACAATGAACTAACTTGATTTGGTTATCTATCTCTTTCATTTTCTTTTCTATTATTTTTTCCGCGGTTGGACCTTATTTGGGCTTTGATATATTAAATCTTAAATTAAATTGATCAAAGAACAAATAAAAAGAAATGTCTACATGCGTTTTCCTCGTAGCTCCAATCCAATGACAACCTTCTAAGTTCTATCGATGTCATTGGAATCTTCTTGGCAAAGGCTCTCATCTAGGGTGGCGCATGTTGACGACTCAACCACAACGTCATTAAAAGAGTAATTAGGTGTATTTGTATAGGCTTAGGCTTTAATAACTTTAAAGCTTAAGCGGCAGTTAGGTGTGTCTACAACTTTTAATGACACTGAGAGCATGTGAGGATGCAAGAGAATACATGAACACCCATTTTTGTACCGAAGAAATAATTTTCTATATATATAAAGAACATTATTGTTAATTTAACTTAAATTAATATTAGAAAGAGTAATTAATTACACAAAAATATTAATTTTGAGATTTAAAATAAAAATAATAAGCCATGTCATACGGTGCATAAGCATCGGATGTTTTGAGAGGCTACTGAGCTGAGAATTAAAAACTTCGAGGCTGTGTTTGTTTCCGAAAACTAGTTTCTGAAAAATTATTTTTTAAACTTTCATGTATTTGTTTGTTATTAAAAAAATTGATCAACAGAAAACACTTTTCAATCAAAGAAAAATTTGGTTTGGTTTCCAAGAAAATGTTTTCCTTTTATTTTGGGCGGAAAACACTTTCCAGAAGTTGTGAAAAATTTAGAAATGTCATATTATTTGCTGATTATATCAAATTTGATCCTCAAACTTTTAATTGCTATATATATTTTGTTTTGAATATTTTTTTTTCAATTTCATCCCTTAGAATTTAATTTTTATATTAATTTTGGTCCTTATTTTTATAATTGTTATTTGCTTTTCCCTTATCATTTTTTAATTGAAATTTTTTATCTATCAAATTTAGTCCTCATTCTTTTTATTGTTACTTATTTTATTTGAAATAATTTATGAAATGTTAATTATTATTATTTTAATTTCTTCATCTTTCAATTTTTTTATTTTTTAGATTTGATCTTTATTATTTTGATTAATATTTATTTTATTTGAGATAATTTATGAAATTATATTTTTTTTTCCAATTTCATTCCCATTCAACTTTTTAATTTGTAAGATTTGTTCCTTATTATTTTAATAAACTTGAAAAAAATAAAATATTAATAAGTTATTTTCCAGCTCATTTTCCATGACATAACCAAATACTGGAAAGTGTTTTCCAACTTATTTTCCATTACACTACCAAACATCGAAAAATAATTCATTTTCCTGGAATTCACTTTTCCAGAATTAACTTTCCAAAAAGAAACTACTTTCCAACAAACAAACGGAGCCTTAGTTCCTTGGCAATATACCAACGAGGCTTTTCTAAGTTCAAAAGGAAGGGTATTTGTGTGTAATTTTTGTAAGGTAGGTAGTGTCGATATGACGTAAGAAAATGGTGTGCGCCGCATTAAAATGATGCTAATATTAAAAAAAAAGCAAGAAAAATTCATGAGTCGATCATTTATTTAAATGAATTCAATAATTTTAGTTAATTTAATAAAATAATTAGAAAAATAAATGATAATAAAAAAAATCTATAAAGGTCAATGGCCAATAAAAAATAATGAACATTTACCAATATTATAAAAAGATACCATTTAAATATTCTGAAAAGGTCTCAACAATTTTATGTGATAACAAAGTAAAAATTGAATGAGAATAGAATAATCTCATAAAGAGAAAAATAAGAAACATTCAAAACTTAATTATTAGTAAATCAAACGTTTAAGGATGAATTGAAAAAAAATCAATTCAAAAAAGAATAAAAACAAACTTGACTCAAATTAACATGCCAAATTTGTGGCCTAGTTATGAGACCGAAATAACTATATACAGAAGAAATGAAATAAAACAATGGAGGTCAACCTCAAGCAAATTAAATGATGAAAGACAAAACTGAAAAAAAAAATCAATTAAAAATATGTAAAATAAACTCTAGTCAAACCAGGTTCACTCGACAAACTTACAACATGAGAAATGAGATCGAGATAACCCCACGGAAAGAAAAACAAAAAAATAATCATGAAGAGAACGACGTGACGCTTCCAACAACATCGTAGAAGGTGGCTTTTGAGCAACGGGAGGCGCCATACGTATTGTCCAAAGAGCACAAACACTAGCCACTTTTGTTTTTTAAATTATTTATATATTTTCTAAAATACTAATTTACCCTATTCACTTTTCTTATAACTAAAAAGCCATAATAAAATTACAAAGAAGCCCTTGAAGTCTGTTTTAATCTATTTTGTTTTTAAGAGCAATTAAGTCATTTCATTGTGTTAGAAAAAATGTACAAACCATTTTGTCACTAATCAATTTAGTAATGTTCAATGGATCCCATGAAAAAAATGATATCACCTCCAATTTATCACTAATCAATTTGATAATGCTATGATTCCTAAA
>Ga0307510_10005270_pt1 | contig 15377 bp, 19 predicted proteins | sample 12_EM_MG_FD_207224 | JGI IMG/M metagenome (GOLD analysis project Ga0307510, IMG submission 207224) | Populus trichocarpa ectomycorrhiza microbial communities from riparian zone in the Pacific Northwest, United States - 12_EM | ecosystem: Host-associated > Plants > Roots > Unclassified | place...
ACCTTTTTCTGGTTATTTTTTTTTTTTTTTTTTTTTTTTTTTTTTTTTGAATTCAGTTTATTGTTGTGAGCCAAGCTATATGTGCTGCAGGGCCTGCTCTATGGTGTGTGCCCTGCATATACTAGGTAACTCCATACAAGGCCTCAACTATGCCAATTAGACATGTTACATTCAGAGCATCTACTGCATCTCCTTGGTGTGGTGGTGACACACTGGGAATGATTGTCTTGATGGTGGGTATTATTCTGTCAAATGATTGGTATGCACAAATTGACAACAGATCCTGGCAGGTGGTCATCATCAGAGCAATGTTCTTCAGTGGGTTTATCCTCAGCTTGCCTAGTCTTGGCAGTTCAGTTGCATAATTGGAAGGCTCTCCGAGATCTATAACTTGCTATTTGCCCTCGACATCTAATGTTCTTCTTCAAGTTGACGGTGGTCGTGAATATAAGGTCTCCGACCCAAACTGTAATTGAATGGTGGTGAAGTCTTCGCCAACGCGCCAGATGGAGACGCAAGGATCGGCCTCAAGATGCATATAGCTTTTCTTGCATCCTATTCGAGATTCCATTCTCGTCCGACTTGTGTTCTGCCTTCAGGCTGTTTCTTGTACACGCGTTCCGTCTCTTTCACGGTTCTTCGTGAATACGAACTCGTTTGCAATTGGTACGACGCCTGGTGGCTTAATGGCTTATCGAGAAGCTGCGACGTTCCCATCCAATGGACTCGGAGTTGATCAAGCTCCGCGGCCTGGATAGCACCTTGCCACTCGGGCTACTCGGGGGACGCCTTGGCTCTGACTTCGACAATCGTCATCTTCCGGGTTTGCAACACTGGCTATACCGGTCTCTTCCTCGTCAGGAAAAGGGTCGTTCTCTGAGCTCTCTCCGAGCGTCTGCTCATACTCCCTCCCCCTCGGGCCCTCGCGCGGAGAGGACTCCCCCTTGCGCAGAGAGGGCTGTTAACGAGCCGCTTGGAGGGACTTAAACTAGTTGCGTCGCTTGATAGCTTTACCTCTGTCGTCGTAGTCGACATCATGATATATCAGCATTCGGACTTCGGTAATATCTTCGACGAACATGTGTGGAACTTGGTCGCGCTCTCGTGAATGCGAGGTTTCTGAGCTACGCTGCATGCTCGACGGCTAACTCCCAATTCCCAAAGGAATTCGGGTAGCTTCGAGGCAGCTAAGATCGTACGCGCAGGGTTTGGTTTACAAATTCACTGCTGCGATCAACTGGGATGCCACACGGACTCTTATTCCTCGCTTTGAGGTAAGCCGTAGTTAATTACTTGCTGCGTGGCCTGTGAACATTCCGATTACTCGGTACGTGGAGGACGTTGTTCAGCTCGAAGGTATAAATATATTCATTGCTTTCGGACTGGAGATACACTGATCCTCTCCTAGTCGCGTGGATCTAAATGGTGCCAATTGGTCGCAAATGCCTCGCGCCAGAGTGACAAACTGCTCTTCTATAGCAGTGATACTGTGGTATGTCTGTTGGAAGACTGCTGCTTCCTTTTCAAGTTGTCGGGGTCGTCATTCGCGATCCAACTGGTGAGAGATGGCTGGAAGATATCCTTGCCTTGGCGCATGAAGACGATCTCCCCCTCTGGACAGTGCTCGGAACTTGTCCTCTTCTGGTGATTCTCGCTCCGGCAGGATCTAGTGCGGGGTCGGGGCAAGTAATGGTGCCTTCGACGTAATCCGTCACCTCCGCCAGATACATGCTCAATACTCTGAGCTACGTGTCGACTCCTAGTGTTACTCTGCGTAACGGTCGGAACAAGAGCTGGGGTGTGCAGCGCTCATGCACGTGGCGCGGGATTTCGGGGTGCTGGTATTTGCGGCGCAGGTACTTGCGGCACGGGCTGGTGCTGAGTACTGGATGCTGGTGGCCGGTTCATTAGACTCCGAGTCAGGAATCAATAGTAGTAGTCTTCGTCGCCGCCTATCTCCATAATGTAGGAAGCGTCGACAGAGAATGATGATGTTCTGGATAGGGACTAATAGGGGGTGAGCGGTACTTCGCTCCTTTGAGCTCGTACGATGATATGATAATGTCTGAGGCTTTAGGCATCAGGGCCCATAAAACCTGTAGCGATAAAATATCGCTGGGGGTCACGCGTGCAAGATGGTAGAGAGCGCCTTAGTAGCAGTCGAGGTCAGGGATGGGGAAAGATGCCCCACCCGCATACTCACACACTGTATATCTGCGTCTGCGTACACTAATATATACTCGTGGATATAATATATATGGAAGGAGGGATTACTCAGTGTGGCCCGTGCTTCGGGCTTGCAGGCCATTTGCCCACTCTCAACAAATTGATCTATATAGAACCCGACCGCTATCTCGAATATGAGCCGTAAGGTATGTGAGCGTGACTCGCTATTCGCTGGGGTTGACATCTGGAGGTGTCCCCAGTGTCCTCGATTTCGAAGCTTCATGATTGCTTCTGACAGGCCTCCCGCTCGATTCCGCCATAGCCCGCGCAGGTATCGGTGGAGTGATATATTCAAATTTCCTCGAATCAAGGGTGAATGTCACAGGTCCCTAGTATGTTTCCCCAACGGCAAAATCAGAACAGCACAGAAATCATGCAATCCCACGAGCCGACGTTACCTCATTGGTCAAGCCGACGTTCATCATGGCTCCAAATTTTCCATCTGTTTGTTAGATTCAGGTACTGTCCTTGTCACAGATCTGGGAGCACTTTACCCTTGATCTTCTCTGGAGAGTACTGGGTTCCCATATACTGAAGAAACGAGGCGTACATGGCCCGTGATTGATCTGCCGACTTCTCTCGCGGTGTAAACGAAAAACGGGAGATAGCGGCCAACGAAGAGGAGAAAAAACGAACCATTGCACGGTGGAAGTCAGGTTTATTGCCTTTGGAAGTGTTCGCCATGAGGGTGAATTGCGATACGCAGAGAATTTCGCCCTGTATATCCTTGACGTTTGTCTTCCACATGTCACCGGAGGGGTTGGAGAACACCCTCAGGGATAATCTGGGGTTGAGCCCGGAGTCTTTAGCGCGAGGAATCGAATGTGGAACGAGATGGAGAGGACAAAGCCCACATCTTTTTCGCGAGGTTCTCGATGTCGGAGACATCGTCATCTGTGCGGTCATCTGCTTAGCTCCCCTGGATCCACAAAAATGATGATGCAATGAATGCATCGATGATGTACCGACTCCAATGCCCACGAGCACCATCAGACCCCGAGAGATCTCGGACACGACTTCATCGTCCACTGGAGCAATCAGATCTTTCAACGAACGCGGAAGTGATGTTCAGGTAGAGAAAGAGACCTTTTACAGACGCAGAGAGCACACGCTGGACTACTGCCCGCATGATGTCTTGAACGGATCAAGGAAACCAGTATACAGCATGCCGCGATGATGGTGACGATATCTTATCTTATCTTGAAAAACGGACCGTAAAACTTGAAAGCTGGGGATTTCAACCTCGTATACATTATTTTCTTTGACGGCCTGCTTCGTTGATAGATCGGAGTGTCGAGAATGTGCACTTGGCGTTTTCGTGTAATGTCAGCCTTCAGTGAGTCTCGGGGATCCCAATCCCAAGCGTGGGCGCGAATTGCAACGCTCTTGAACCTTCTCCGTCACTGTCATGCCCGCGCCAGAATCAGTAGTCCTCGAAACAAGTCTAGGTAACATCCAACTAGAGCTCTATTGGAATCATGCTCCTCGAGTACGTCTCCTTTGCCCCAGTCCCGAGCGCGACCACAATTAATCGCTGAGGTGCTCCCAATTGGCAGACCTGCGAGAACTTTGCAGAGCTGGCAAAGCGCGGATACTACAACGGCGTGATATTCCATCGAATCATCGCTGTACGCCCCACAATTAAATAGCCTCTAAACTCTCGCTCATTTATCTTTATGTTCAGGATTTTATGGTCCAGGGTGGAGATCCGACAGGGACAGGTAAAGGTGGTACCAGCATCTACGGTCAAAAGTTGTACGTGTCCCGCTCCCATGACAGGCCCCGCCCACCCGTCGTTCCCGGTTGCACAGTGACTCACATTCGCCCTTCATCCCAGCGAAGACGAGATCCATCCAGAGCTAAGATTTACCGGTGCAGGGATCCTCGCAATGGCCAACTCGGGCCCTAGCACCAACGGTTCGTCGTCGCGTCCCCTACACCCGACCTTGGCCGACCACTCACAATACGCGCACGCGCGTTTTCCTTTTGTTCTTTAGGTTCGCAATTCTTTCTGACGCTGGCACCGACGCCGTTCTTGGACAACAAACACACGATATTCGGTCGCGTGAGCTCGGGGATGCGCGTCTTGCAGCGCTTGGGGGCTGTCGGCGTCGACACCCAGGATCGGTCTGTACCATTCTCGCCCTTTTCCTCCTCCTTCCCTTTGTCCCCCCCGCCCCCTTCTTTTCTCTTTGTATTGGAGAGATGCACTCGTCGACTAAACTCGCTTCCTTGCGATCACAAACAGGCCACGTGAAGATGTCAAAATTCACAAAGCACGAACAGTGTTGACTTCATAGGAGATCCCAATCGGGATTATTCATCAGTCAACTAGAACACATGGTGTGGTGTCGGTGTCTGTTGTTCTTTTGCTCTGAAATTTTAGTGCCACAAATGCCCATGCACGTGTTGGGACGTCATCGGTGTCGCTGAAAATGTAATGATCATACGCCCATGACTGCGTGTAGGTGGTGCACGGGCTTTTTCGACGTCAAGGGTGAAGGGAATGCACCCACATTCCCACATTCATCCAGTCCACCAAAATAACTTTAAGTAGTGCTATTGAGACAGGGATGAGATTGTTCCATAAAGAAATGCAGAACTTATTACTATAGAAAAATGACACAAGAAAGCATCCTGTAACAGAAAGAAAGAACATTGCTACCAGTAAGATTTCCGGGTGAAAGCGTGAATTAGAGCAAATGTCAACCTTGCTCGCACCCGTACTGTAATCGAGTTTACAATATGCACACACAACCTATATCAAGACAAGAGGGCACCTGGGGGAGGGGGGGAGGAAGGTATATCTACCCAAATCTCTAGCGACGGCGTCCGAGAGCGTTTTTGAGGCGTGGTCGAGTCGGGGTTTCATCGTTCGTCAGGAGCGGTCGAGGGCGGGAGGTTGACGAGGACGATGGGGCTGCCAGACGAATCTGGCTATGGGACTGGCTTGGAGACGTCTGGCGACCAGCCTGCGACGAAGACCCACGAGTTGAATCCGCGATTCCTTCGCCATGGGAATCTTCTCCACTCCAGTCAACATCGGCAACGTGGTCTACGATTTCGAACGCTTCGTCTTTGGTACCAGCGTCGTCGGCAAATGCGGCGGGCTCATCACCCATTTCTGTCTCTGATGGTGGGATATCGAGGTCCTGCTCCATGGCGTCCGCATCGGCTTGTTCCATCTCCTCGTCCTCGTCATCCGTCATGTCCTCGTCATAAATGCCGCCAACTGGTTCGCCGATCCAATCGTCATCCGGCTCGCCATTGCCAAAGTCCCACACATCGAGGATAGTCGCGTCGGATCGATGGCTTGCTGCTACGCACCAGCGGCCCTCGAACACGACTTGCCAGACGCCGTGAATATTTGAAAGGAATTCACGGACGACGGTGCCTTCGCGGACATCCCACATCTTGAGCGTGCCATCCGACCCACTGAGGACTTTGAATTCGTCGTGCTGGAAGCAGGTGATTGCACCTGTATGCGCGGCCAGCATATGTCGAACCTCCCCTGAATCGGGATCCCATATGCGAAGCGTAGAATCGGCTGCCGCAGAGACCAGATGTGAGGGCGACAAGCCAAGGAGGCCGACCAGTGACGTATGACCCGTTAAGGTGTATTGGCATTCCCCAGTTTTCAGGTTCCAAACACGCACAGTACCGTCCATCGATCCTGAGCATGCTTGGCGGCGGGTAGAATCGAGGACCACGCTGTAAACTATAACATTGTTCAGACCGGTCATGAATCAAAGGAATTGGAATGTACCAACCTTTCTGGGTATGCCCCACCAATACCCATCGGCAAGTCCCAGTGATGATGTCCCAAACACGGACCATTGAATCGTAGCTGCCGGAAACGAGGGTACGTCCCCTCGCTGCAAGAGCACGAACAGCATGCTCATGGCCCTCAAGGTGCAGCTTATGGAACGGGTTTTCGTCAACGTCCTCCTGGGGGGTAACCAATCCTAGTCAGTCCACGGAAATCTGCGTACGATGAAAATGTAGCGCACATCAGCGGGATCGATATCAGCTTCGTCAGTGCCATCGAACCTATATTCAGGCTCATTCGGCCGGGGTAGATCCCAAACCCTCAGGGAGTGGTCTCTACTGCCGGTCACGATCAAAGGACGTTTCGGCCATTTCTCCTTGCGAACATTTCCATGCTCGTCTTCGACATCCACCCATTCAGGTTTGACAATAGCCAAACAGCGTACAGTACTTGTGTGCCCGCCAAATACGTGAGTGCAACGACCAGTTGAGAGATCCCAAATACGGACGGATCTATCGGTGGATCCGCTGACTAGTGTGTCCTTTGTTGATGCAAGGGCCCAAACACCACCCTCGTGCCCAGAAAGGGAACGGAGAAGAAGACCGGTGACTGGTGAGTAGACATGAATGGAATGGTCGTCAGAAGCAGAGATGATACGGCCCCTGGACAACAGTAAGCAGGTCACAACCGAGCGACCGTGAGCAGGGAATGCCAAGTGTTTTGGTTCGGGGTTGTTGACCCATCTAGTCCGTGTAAGATATCTAGATTTGAACAAGACTTTGTATGGGTTAGCGAGAGACAAGTCATTAGGATGTGGTAAGCCTGCTCTCCGCCGGCGGCGAATGAGTGCTTCTGCAAAAGCACGCTCCGAGTCACCTCCGAACCACAACTTCTCGCTCTTTAGTAGGTCGCGCCAAAGGACAGGATCGGAATCGATGATATTCCGCCACGACTTGGAAACGCGAGAGGCTCGAGCGATGCAGTTGAAAGGCATAAAGCTGAGGACATGAGAAACAAGTTCTGGGGGGAGAAGGGTGAGAAAATCACGGGCAAGGATAGGGGTCAGAACGGAGTGCACTGTCCGGAGAACAGGCAACGGTGAATGTCGGAGAAGGGTTATCAGGAGGTGGGATTGTAATTGGACAGGGAGTCCCGAGAAGTGCGAGACCAGAGATGGGAGCGACATGAGGGTGGCGAGGGAAGCATCGGGTTGAATGGGGAGCTGAGGTTGGGGAGATGATGCACCGCTGGGAGGGGCAGACGGCCAGATGTTTGGTGGAGGCGGAGATCCATGTGGTGAGGGTAAAGGTGATGGTGGGGCGGCCGCGTTAACTGTAGAGAGCTTGGGAAGAACTGGAGCCCCCTTTGCCTTTTTCCTCGGAGGAGGAGTATGGGTCGAAGGTTCTGTTATTGTTTCGATTCCCTGCATCATACCATCATTGTCATATGATCGCTTTCTGGCGAAACGCTCGACGGCTTCAATAAGGCCAACGGACTTGCAGGGGCCCGCACCGTCGTCTGACTTGATAAGACGCCATCCCTTGCCACCGATGACCTCTTCTTCCTGCAAGAGATCATCGCTATCGTCACTGTCGCGAAAGGTCGCACGAGATCCATTGGGGAATACGAGGGGAAACTGGCGAAACGAGGGGGGTAACTGGGCATTCAAAAGTGGGTATTTCTGAGGGTCATGAGGAGTGGATGGAGTTGGGAGTGTCGGTAATGGGATGGGGGCATAAGTCGTTGTAGTGGTTGTTGTAGTCACGACACTGAGGGTTCGTGTCATCATGGCTGAAGTTGGATAGAAAAACTCAAGTGTGATGCTTACGTTGTTGTATTCACTGAGGGTGCAAGAACGAGTGTTGGTCTTTGATTTGAGGACATGACTTTAAGGTGGAAGGGGATGTCTGTGAGTGTGTGTACGGGTAACGGTAGTAGAAAGCGACCACCACCAACACCACCACCACCACATAAACCACTCCATTGTCACAATATCTGTCACGCTGTCACGCTCACACCCACAACATGGGATGGGCCACCACAGCCTCCTTTGCGCGTGCGCGTGCATGCCGCGGACATGTTGACTCACCCCAATCACTTCTCGACATCTCTGGAAAGAATCACAACGCGTGAATGTACATTATTTCGAGTCTGGGACATGCTTGCCCAGTCAGGTATGCATGTCACCTAATAGAGGTAATACGCCACTCCAAGCGCTTCATCCTTTTAGCCTTTTAGGAAACCGTAAGCTGACTACCATCCTGCGATACTCTCATCCTCAAAGCACTTCCACCTCTCCGGTGCCAAGTTCTCACAAATCACACTCTACAATCGCGCTACGAGTCCCGGCTGGGTAGTCAAAAATACTTCGACTTGCTAAGTAAAGATTCGTCTATGAGTTTGGCATTGACCTTAATTTTTTTGAAAGCGTGTCACTTGGACATAGGCATGAGAAGGACCGGCGCCGCTGATCGACTTCAAACGAGCGGGGGGACTACCCCCGACCTGGGGTTCGCGATAGCCTTCCCAAGGACGTCTAAATCGGAAGCTGGGGAGGACCGGGGCGTGGCGATGCGACAGGTGGCGCCGGGGCCAGTCATGTCCGAGTGTCGCAAGGAGTGGTGTCATCATCGGACCTCGGGCAACTCCCAAAGAAGACAAACGCGTGAGCAAGTTTCGGAATGGAACCAGTCGGTCGTATGAGAACGGAGGTATGTGCAGAAGAGAAACGGTGCATGACGGACACAAACAACCCAAGGGTTTGATGAGGACAACTTCCCATACTGTGTTTCACCCCGATGTCCTCTCCAAGAGTAAGACACTATTCGGCACGCCGTCCAAGACGAAGTCATAGGCCATTCTCTGCATTGTGCATACCTTACGCCACTATTTCTGTTGCATAATGCTGACAATGCCGACGGTAGCCGAAGTGTGCAAGTCCCGGCGATGTCTGTCAGCCCTTGGCAAGTTCAAGCAAAAATGGTGCCCACTGAAAGAAATGTCCATAACCGATTCTGCTACACATAGCTTAGCTTTGGCTGTTCCCAACGACAATGGGTTGGGAGTTCAGGATAGCGTTATTCACGTGCAACATGCACGTGAAAGTAAGTCAGCGTTGTTCATGGAATGTTGCGAAATGAGGCCAGGGACCGACGGAAAGAGCGGGAAGGACAGCTGAAGTTATAGAAACGAGACCAGCCGAAAGAGACGGTCGAAACAAGGGCTCAGGCTATTTCACTCTGCGGGGAAGGGGTCAAAAGGCCTAGCAAGCCAAAACCATACAATCACGAGGGAGACGGAGCCGAGTGTAAGATGTAGGAATAGCGGCGCTGTCAGCACGCAGTACGACTCCATAAGAGATTGCACAAAGAAGTTGAGGAGTGCTTGCCATACGGGGGTACTCTAGTTTCCCTGGACACCGGAGATCGACCAAAAGAAGGCATTACAGGAGTTGAAACGCGAGATGGATACCCGTATAGAAATAGATGGTGATTTCGAAATTCCTCCGCAAGTTCCCCGGGTCGGAAGTGTCCGCACAGGTGGGATTCATCACGCGAGGAGAAATGTGCCTACCCATTTTGCGGGTACGTGATATAGCATTGAGTAAATCGCGTATCACGATATCGCTGCAGAGTATCTGCACACGTGTACACAGACTTGGAAGGGATAAGTCTCCATGTTGTGACAAGATGGCCTTCCTGGGCCTGTACCCCAATTGAAACGGGAGGAATAAGGGAAGCACTGATACGTCAGCATGGATAACGATGCCAAAGCCGGGTAAAGCGATGCTGAAATAGGGTGCAGCAAGGCTCCCTCGTGGTTACTCAATAAAATTGTTATGAATGAATTAGCGAGCTAGACCAAGGATATCAAGTTGGGCAACTGCCAAAGTTTTCTGCCTGGTGAAACCGCCAAGGGGGGGGGAAGAGTGGCCTCTGTAAAAAAGGGTCAAGACTATGGGAACGGGGGTGGTGTGTCTCCAACTCCAACAGCACGTAGTTGCTTCTGAAAGGATTACAGGGGTGGCGGAGTTTTTGATAGGCGAGACTATAGAATCGAAGAGGTGCACACATGCGTGAGATGCGAATGCACTTAATAACGAATAGCTGTTGGTGAGGCAAATGCGAAGAGGACGGGATACTAAGGGTCGAAACGCATGCAAGTGGGTGGTTTAATTATTCCCTGGCCGACAGACGTTATTAGCCCATGGCAACACTGTATGAGTTCCGAGATCGTATTATGTAACACGAACCGGGGTTAAGGTGACGGTGACGGTAAGCATGCATACGTGAGTTGAATCGGTTGAGGTGTCTGCGCGAGATTTGGCCGGACCCTGAACTCGATCAATCCCGTCCCTGCCCCTCATCTGCTCTCGCACCGCTTTTCCCTACAAAGTTAATCTCTCTCTCAGACTTATTTCCGAAGTTTCTTTTGTCGATCACACCCTCGAGTTGCCTAACTTCCCTCTCACTTCTGACCTCTATCACCCTCTAATCACTGTGAGTAGTTCGTCTTGCATTCATTGACTTCCGCCTACATCCCTGCAACACATGCCTTTTCTATCTTCTCTCCTCCTTTCTCGGTCGCGTTTTATATATATGTTTGGCCTGTTTTACTTATCACTCCGACCTTTCTCTCGTTTCCTTCTAAACAGCTTGCCTGTGATACCAACTCCTCCCTTCTTCCTCGACTCGTCATTAACCCATGTCGCGGCAATATAACAATCAACCTATGCCCATTCATCCACAAGACCAGCAACAACTTTCCCACTCCATGCAACCCCCATCACCGCCTATACCAATTGATCCTGCTCTTGCGCTTTACCCGTCTTCGTATTATCCATACCATACACAGCAGCATCCTCAAGTGTCCCAACAACTCCCATTGGGCCCCGGCCTCTCATCGCCTTCTTCCCAGGCTTCTGATGCAATGAGTACGCCCCCCACAGAGCCGATGCCCTTTCCAGGTTCCAACAAGCGCCCGCTTTCAACAAGCACCTTGGATAATGACAATGATAACAGCAAGCGCCGCAAGGAGGATGACGGTACTACTGCCTCCGCCGAGGGTGGCGAACCTAAAGCCAAGCCAACGAGGGGTTCCAGGTCAGCCAAGACTTTTTGGTTCGCACAACTTCCTAACCCGCGAGTCGCAGAGCCTGCACGGTTTGTCGGCGCCTCAAAATGAAATGTGTAGGCGCCGAGCAAGGTCCGCCATGCAAGCGTTGCATTACTGGGAATCACGAATGCATTTTCGAAGAATCGAATCGTGGCAAACGTACATCCAAGTGTGTTCCTTTTTTGTCGATGATTCAAGCATACGAACGCTTAGCCCTAGTACCAGAAAACACGAACTCTTGACGAGGTCTCTCAGAAAAATGGAGCGCACCTTGGATACCGTGCTCAAATCTATTGGGAACCCGGGCATGGCATCAGTATCGGGCATGGTGTCGAGGTCACCTTCACCTTCACCATCCAATGTCAAAAATGCTACCCAAGCTCTTCTCTCTCAGGTCGACCAACCTCCATCGCCCACCGCGGCAGCTGCCTTCTCGTCTTCTTCCTCCAGACCTCAAGGCGTCGCTCCTCCAAACTCGCCGAAGCTCCATTCTCTACCAGATAATAGCCTCAACCCGCTTGGTTTGCTTGCTGAGGCGAGTCTTGCTAACCGTCGTGCTCATGCCGCAACCTCTGGCAGAAAGACATCGGCAATGGCTCGACCTCCTGCGGCAATGGGCGTCGCTAGTGATGCATATTTCAAGCCTGGTTAGGACGATCTTCTAGTTTTTGGGGTCGTTTTTTGAATTGCATGATATTTCAGGTCCAATGACAATCTTGCCTTTGCGCCGACTTTTCATCGAGCGTCAGATTCAACCTGAGATGCTCTCTTTCGTCTCAACGGAAGAGGTTCTTGCCCTATTTGATATGTGGGTGTCTACCTAGTAACGGCAGTCGGTGGTACACCATTCTGATCTTCTTGACAGATATTTCGAGCATCTCAATGTGCGTAGAGCCAGAACCTGAATCTCTGCATCCTCTGACATGTCATCAGCCACATTGTAATTTGCTGGACCGCGATTTTCATACTCCCTCCTTAGTGTGTTCCCGCTCACCGTTTCTCTTAACTACAAGTGAGTCTTCACGCGTATACTGTGGGAATCGTATGCTGAAAACACAAACACTTGAAGTTTGTGCCATATCGGCGAGGTTTTACAACCCTCGTCCAGAGCTTCACAACAAGCTTACTGACATATCTAAAAAATTGGCGTTTTCTGTTCCCGCCGCAGGATATAAATCTCTGGAAATTGTTCAAGCGTATCTCTTGCTCTCTTTTTGGGGCACAGGTCCCGTTGAGCGTTATGAGCAGGACAGGACTTGGATGCTTCTCGGTATGGCGATACGGTAAGATTCAGAAACCTTCTCACCTATTTTTCCCATAGTCTAATGGCATCGGCGGTGCCCACAGTATGGCCACTGACTTGAATTTGCACCGCAAAACTGCCACTGTGAGCCCAGAGACTCCAGAAGGGAAGGCGAGGGACCACGAGGTGCATAATCGGGAGCGCACGTGGCTCGTCTGCTTCTCCCTCGACCGCAGTACCAGTGCCCAAATGGGAAAGCCTCATTCCGTCAGGGAAGAGTAAGTGAACATGACCTCTCGTCTGAGTATCTATTTAGCATTCTTCTAGTTGTATCATCCGTAATGCCCGGCGCTGGGTGCAGTCCCCACTTGCTCGTCGAGGGGACTTTTTCCTCGTAGTTTACGTGGTATGGTTTCTGTTTATTGATAGAGGGATGCTGTTGCTCACGCCCCCGTAGGAATTGCAACGTATCATTTCACGAGCGCTTGATTTGTTGTATTCGGAAACGAGTTCCCCATCCGGACTCCTTGTTGACGTGGATTACTTGCTCGTCATCAAAACTTTTGAGCAGCAAATTGAAAAGTGGTATGCACAAGTCGTTGATGCCGATAGTAAGTTTGCCATATCTCAGGCTGTGGGTGTTACTAACATGAATGGAAAGAGGCCAATGACCGGATAGCCAAATATAATTCCCTGATGGCAGATTTCTTCGCAAGCTACTCCATGCTTGTTATCAACTCCTTCGGCCTACAAAACGCAATGGAACGGCGCCCCATCGACATTCCTCATTTCTTTGCTCGTGTTCACTCCTCGGCCAAGACGTGTGCTATCCTTGTCAAGGAGGAACTTGGTCCGCTGGATTTCTTGAAATATGCCCCGGACTCACACTTCGTGTTTACTTCCTATGCAGTCCTGAGTTTGCTCAAGGTAAGGCTGGAAGGTTAACTTCATGACTTGTCTCTGACGCGTAGATCAGCTACTTCGCCCAGAATTTCCAGCATCGCGAGATCACGAACACGAAAGTCTTCAGTTGGTCAAAGATGTCGCGGAGACCTTTGACAAGATTTCTGCAGGACCAACGCACGCACCCACATTGTATAGCGCCTTCTTACGCGCCTTGCTTGCCGCAAAGACGGAGCCACCCAGTGAGGCGGCCAGCGATTTTGGCGACAATGAGGCCGTACCACAGATGAATGGCAACCCAGATCAACGGCAGGTCGGCAACGTGGAACCATACCATCTACTTTCCGAGTTCCACTTTGCCAGCGAAATGGGACCGGTAGCTGATATGTCCACGTTCCCTCCTACGATGGCTACTGCTCAGCCCGATGATATGGGAATGTTGTCTATGGATAGTATCCTTAGTGGTGGATTTTGGGATAACGTCCTCGTCCCTGGTGAGTTTGTGGATGTTATTACTGTTGGGGGTTACAAATTGACGTTCTTACGTAGGGTATTCTAACCCCATGGAAGGGATGAGTGGTGGCTTTGTCTACGGTGCAGGGGGCAGTGGTTTCATTGCTCCCCAGTTCAGCGATGTGCCCGCAATGTCAACCATGGATAGCCCACGGCGTGCTGTCCCTCCCGAGGACCAAGCGCCGCACGGTCTGAGGGGTCCATTCCAGGCTGCACATCCAAATGATGGATCCATCCAGACTGGCGTGATATGAGAAATTACTCTGCGCCTCTGCGCTTTCTTGGGAACCGTAATCGTCACTTTACGTCGCTTCTTGATTCGGACTGTGGGTCGTTTGGTTGCCTTTTGCTCGTGCTTTCTCTGTACTATTACTTGTATGGCTGCTTTGTCATGCACGCTCTGAGAGCATAGTCTCGTCGGTTTGTTCAAGGCGTGCATCATGCCAGGCGAAAGATGACTGACCAATGGGAAGCATGTACTGCGTACCATGAGTGGAAGAAAGACCTGGTACTGTAAGGACGACGTGGTGTAAGGGAAAGACATCGGCAAACAAAGGAGACCAGGTGTGTTCCCCGATAGTTGGCTCCGTACGTAGGACCAGACGAAAGGGGGTTAGGGAGGGGAGGGAAGTCTCCGATTAACGCTATTCTCTCTATCAAATTCACCCAAGCTCGCGTAGCTCTTCGCCCGCGGGTATCTAGTACCTACTGTAGTCCTTCTATTTGACAACTTGAAACCTTTTGGTCCGAATTTATCACCCTAGATCTGCAGAACTCACCCGATCTATGATTCTCTAAGCGCGCGGGGAACTTGTCTCGGGGCTTCAACAAAGCCTGAACTTAAGGCGTCGACGTCTCAAGATCCTAACGTTCTCTTCAGTCCCGCTCGCCCACGTCGGGAGATATCAGTAAAGTCCAGAATGATAGCCATTTGAGAACAATATATACAATAATACATTTGTTCTCCGTGAAAACAATTGTTGCTGTAATGCCTTGTTTCTGTTTAGCTCATTTCCTTGGCAGTTAGTGGTCGGCTTTGTAAGCGGCCAGACATAGAATCCCCAAATGCTGCTGCACCTTTCACTCCGACCAACGCGTGTATCCACCCTTCAATCAATCAGAGAAAGGAAAGAAAGTGCCAGTTCGACCTGTGTGTGTATTGATTCGCTTACAAAGCTGACGTTTAACATCCTGTGGTCCGGCTAACAGTGGGCGCTAAAGATTTCTGCCGGGTGCGACCGTCTGTACGACGCTTGTGCGAAGGTTCAAGCTTCAAGTCCGACTCAATCGGGGTCTCTCCCGTGAGCGCGACCATACCTGCTGGCGCCGCCATCAAGGATCAAGGATAACCGATAATATATTGTCAAAGTTTATACCCCCATATGCCCTCTCACCAACGTTCTCAGAGAGGGCGATCAGCTCTGGTTCCTTTGGATGCTGATGCGACGGACGCCAGGCCGACGACGCAAGGACGCGTCCGTCCAGATGCATCTGGATCCGTATTGTCGTCGTCTGGTCTCCCAAGCATCAATGGTTCGTCCGTCTCTTGTGACGATTTCTCCATGGTTCAAAAGTTCGCCCCGTATCTTAGACGATGGTCATGATACC
>Ga0307510_10005271_pt1 | contig 15375 bp, 9 predicted proteins | sample 12_EM_MG_FD_207224 | JGI IMG/M metagenome (GOLD analysis project Ga0307510, IMG submission 207224) | Populus trichocarpa ectomycorrhiza microbial communities from riparian zone in the Pacific Northwest, United States - 12_EM | ecosystem: Host-associated > Plants > Roots > Unclassified | place...
GACGGAAATTCCGAAGATGCTGCACACCGCCACACCACCCCAGCGGTCATTTATATGAGTCGATTCTTGGAATAATGTGTGAAGTTCATTAACCTGAGGTGCTAGATGCGTTGCAACAAATTCTTGAGAAGTCCACGAACACGAATATTCCGAACCGGAAGACGACACATTGAGAGCGACGTAAAAAGGCACAGTAGCACAAGAGAGCAGCAATTCTATCCGCAAGGCCGGGCAATGATGATATCGTGGGATATACCCGAATGAGATTGAGTAAGGGCAGGTGTCGAAATGCGATGGACGGTAGTCAGGCGGCCGAAATCATCAAAAGCATTGCCGAGAATATATCCTGCACTCATCGCTAACAAATACATCTGGGTTTCTACTGATTTCTCTAAGCATGGACGTTCTCCTTGGGAAAACAACAACCTAAGGCAAGTGGCAAACGCTGAGGGCGTGCGGGGACTGGATTCGAAAGATGTGTATGCGGCGACCAGTGGGCGGATAAAAGAGCAGGATGGGGAGAAACCAGGGCTCGGGGTGACAGCCCTAATGTAGATCATATTCGTTATGATACTCAATGAGGCTCGCTACGCCCTAGCAGCGCGCATAGGATCATCAGACGTCAATGCTTAAAATCTACACCTACCCCCCCTTTTTGTATCCGCGCCATGTGCTCTGCCTCGGTAAACCACCCTCCTTGAATATCTTTCTTTCTATTTTGGGCGCCCACGCCAGAATAGAGTCTCCAAGCGGCGTGGTATTTCTTGCGCGCCATCTCTTTAGTCAAATTGAAAACTATATATCTACTAAGTTACTTTTGGTGATCTCCTATCGTGGGCCGGCCGATATAGCTGTGACCTCTACCAATAATCCCTTAATCGGGTACCGGAGCGCATTATGCATTAGTTTCTAGCATTGCTAGAACCGCAATCTCTTTCATGGACCCCCGAGTCCCGATCTCAACAATAGTGATTTTATGGGTATTATACGCCTCGTATGGGTTTCTATATGTCGACCAGAGCAGGTAGCCGAGCTGCTGTCACAACGGCAGACTGTAAAACCCGGTGCCCCCAGACAATCGTGGCCAAACATTGCTCTCGTAAGCTGCCGAGAATGGGAATGCTGGAGTATTATAGTGAAGCTACAAGTACTGTGGTACGGGGAAACGCTGACCACAATACGCCAGGCGATCGTGTTCGAACCCCGCCCTCGTGGGCTTCCCAGAAGTAGTGCGCCGAAGTGATGAAGCTGCTGCAAGCTCGCAAATTAGTAGATCTCACAGGATTTAACCCCGACTGCACAGCGTGCTTCATATAATTTTCAAAAAAAACCGCTACGCGCCTCCTCCGCATTTCCGTAATACGCCCAGATATATCGCCAGCTGCCCTCACTCCTAGATTAAGTTCACCTCCCTCTCGGGATTTAATAACAGCCTCGCTGACATCAGTGTCCTCCCTTTCCTCTCTTTTTCCTTCCCTCTTCTCTCCCGACTCTATCCTGGTACGGTTTGGCACCAGATGTATATATTATCCCTGTAATGTAATGGGAATGTTCATTTTAATACCTTTTCATTCTCCCACTTTCCCTTCCCTATAACAATACTACGCTTAGCTTTAGACTAATCCCTATTACTTATATATTGTCCTTTTTGTCCCTTTTTCGTTTTCCTAAACCACTTTTCCCTCCCTACGGGCGATCTAGCACAATATCATAGTAACTTTACCCTATCCTTGATTATTGGAGAAACAACACCTCGCGATACTTGCCGTGTCTGAAATTTAACCCGACTAGACCGCTAGGCCCATTCTCAGACATGGTGAGCCGAGGACAAAACAGCTCCTGTTCACGAGATCGTCATCATTTCCGTTGATAGAAACAGCTGCCTGTCTCTACACCCACTTGGAAGCCCTTATGTAGGAGGAGGGCACGGCATCTTGATCTTAATTCTGTCCTTGCACTGGTGAGGAAGTGGGTATCCTTAATTACATAAATCAGAAAACTCCCGTGCTCCTTCTTCCTTTCTTATACTCACTTGCCTCATGATACTAGCGACCGCCCTCCTTCTCCCATCTAACCTCACCTAATCACCTCTTTTCCATTTCTTTCTCTTCCTATCCCTTCGTTTCTCTTCCTTTCTCTTTTCATCCCAACTTCTTTCCTCCTCTCCGGACTCCCATTTCCTTCTCCAACTTCGAGAATATTCTTGTTTGTCCGTTACGCGAGAGATAATAAATTCCAGATATGTGGCCGTGGATCTCGATATGCCAAGGTCATGCTGTTGATCACATCAATAAGCGCCAGCGATTTACGATAATAATTAGCCGTCGGAGCCAAAGCTATTACTTTCCTCTCTTATGCTCAACCCTCCCCATCCATCCCCCATCCGAAATCCTCAAATCACTCACATTGCCCATTGCGAGAATCTGCCATCTGCTAGGCACTTCGATAATAGTACTTGGGTGCCCGCAATCCCCACTTATGATCTCTAGTTCTGTGCAGCCTCACTCCCCCTGTCCTTTCCTCCTAGGCTCTTTATTCACAAAACAGTTTCTTATTTTCATTCCGGTCTTCCCGGATAAGTGTGCGTGCGCGGGCAAACAGCCGGCTCCGAAAGGCAATATACTATAACTCACCAGGAGGGAGCCTCTGTTGATCTAGTTGGGCATGCTAGGATTGTGTAAAGCAAGGTATCCCGACGCAACTCTGGGCTATAAACGCCACCCACAACCACCTAGCAACTCCGCGTGCCAACTTCCCGAAACGCGGAAACTAGCGCTATACCACACCACTCAGAGCAAGGAGCCCACCCATCATTCAACACCCCTACTCACTAATCTCCAACCTCAACCTCAGGCCTCCCTCCCCCATCCTCTAAAGCTTTGTGTTTCCACCCATGACTACGGTTAGGCATCCACTCTAATGGTGACTTAAAAAAAGGCATGATGCATCGTAGGCGGTAAACAGGTAACTTATTCTTGTCCAATTATTCTGCCCCATGCTTTGGTTATTGTCCGACAAAGGGATAAAACCGGAGGACGCGCAATTTGGGCACTACTTCCGGGACCTGAGAAGTGTTCTTAGTGATGGAGGCGAAGGAATCGCTAAGATGTGCAGATGGCCGGGGATGTCGAGGCGTGAGTTGTTTATTGGAGGTTTCTGGCTCAGGACTACGTGGTAAGAGAAAACCGCTACATTCATAACTCTATACATCTGTTTATACTCTAAGGTACCCACGTGCGTCCACACTTCTGTATTCCCCCATAAGGGCGATTCCCCGTATTCCGGCCCAGTCAGCACTTCTCGGACTAGTACATTTTACTACCAGGATTACCTTAAATTTACCATCGCTCGGCAGACTTCGGAAAGCAAGAGTGGCGCCTGCACTGGCAACACGCAAGACGAGGACTCGTGCTACCACGCCTGAGATACCCCGGCACGCGTACCGAAATGCCGGGATAGTCTACATCCCTAACAAGTTCCCTCGACGGCATACGCAGACGACCTATGGCCGTTTACCTAACCGTCTAGATTTGAAATTCGGGTGGTAAAACTAGACGGCGTCTCAACCAGCATCATTGCCAACAGACGGCGCAAGAGTGGTTACCCAATTTCCTGCCGCCCTGAATTCTTGTACGATAGCTAGACCGTCAGAACGTGACGTTGCCTCGGGCGGGCATTTGCAAATTCCACCAGACGCTAGACAGACTCTGCTCTAGGCAATTTCCACCCATCTACTTTCCCCCAGACTTCTAGACGCCTCCAACCATTAAGTCCCCCTTAACTGCTGCAACCGTCCCGAGCTGCTAGACGGCCGTCTGTAGGCAACCGGGAATAAGTTCTAAAATTTAGGTGACAAAATTAGACCGTGGCTTGTCAATCGGTGGCGCCCTCCGATAGACGGTTCAAAAGTGTTTACTTAATTTTCTGCAGTCCTAAATTCTTGTCGCTAGGCGGTCAAAACGTGACCTTCCGTCGGAGGTGTTTTTGAAAATCCCACAAGACACTAGACGGAACTGTACACTACGGTAGGTAAACACTATCTGCCCCCCCTTAACGGCAGGCACCGTGTCGAAGTGCTAGACTGCCGTCTGCAGGTAACCGGACCTCCGGTGGTCTTTACAAACGTCAGAAAATTACGAGTGCTGGTATCAGGCTTGGACTTTGGAGATCTGTGACGCACTTACCCAAAGCCAACGCATCAGTTACACAAGGCTAGGTGTTCGCTCACGAGGCCCAACGCCGGGATTATTATGGCTATATCGTCCATCCGCACATCAAGGGGGCCCAGCAGCTCAGCGATCCATCCCGCTACACTGTTACCGTTGGAGAGAAAATGTCGGACTCACCGCCCAACGATACTACAAACTCCCGGAATAACACACACAACTCGTATAACACCCATTCTTTCAACCACACCAATACATTCAATGATTCCGTGTGGAACGTGAACATTGGTGCGACGGACGAGAGGTCAGAAATTCTAGCATGGTTGTCCCCACTTGAGCCCCGCATCCGGCACCAAGACCTTCGAACACGCCGCGCCGATAACGTTGGGGAATGGCTGCTACTAACGGACGAGTTTCAAAGGTGGCGCAATGGTGCTGAACACCCGACATTATTTTGCTATGGCGATCCGGCAGTCGGCAAGACCTATTTCAGGTGAGACAATCCCCGAAGCAAAATTAGAGGATGGCGTGCTGATAGGTAGAGCTAGTTCGCTCGTGGTAGACAGAATATGCGACAAGGCCAAAGAGCAAAATATAGCTGTCGCATGCTTCTACGTTGATTTCGCCGCGCGGGAGGAGCAGTCGCCAACAAACATGCTCGGTTCGCTACTAAGGCAGATTGTCAGTGGATTAGAAACCATCCCGGAGGAGATAAGAGAGACCTTTGAAGATCACAAACAGGTGATTGGTGGAAGGGGGCTACGTGTACCGGAAATTGTGGAGATGCTGCAAACTGTCACATCATTACGACAAACGTTTATATGTGTTGATGCCCTTGACGAGTGTGTGGAAGGCTATCAGCTGGAGGTGCTAGATTCGTTAAAACAAATCGCCGAGAAGTCTTCAAGAACGCGGATATTCTTAACCGCAAGACGGCACATCCGGAACGAGATGGAAAGGCATCTTGGTGCGAGAGCGACAACTTTATGCATAAAACCCAGCAACGATGACATCGTGGGATATGTCCGGATGAGGTTGGGTAAGGACAGATGTCGAGAGGCGATGGATAGTGATCTGGAAGACGAAATCATCAAAAGTATTGCCGAGAATATTCCCGAAACGTAAGTGCGCATCATGACTGATATACCGTTTTGACGTTTTTCACTAACAGAAAAATATAGCTTTCTGCTGATATCTCTAACTATGGATGCTATCCTTGGGGAAACCACATCCTATGGTAGGCGGCAAAGGCTAAAGGCAATCACACAGGGCTTGGATTTGACGGATGTGTATGGCACGACCCTTGAACGGATAAAGGAGCAGGGTGGGGAGAAAGCAAGGCTCGGGATGAGAGCCCTAATGTGGATCTCGCACTCGGAGAGGCTATTACAGCTCGATGAGCTTTTCCACGCCTTAGCGATCGTGATAGGATCTACGGATATAAATGCTAAAAGGATTCCTTCGGTGGAGACATTATTGAGCTGTTGCTTGGGGCTTGTTATCGTCGATAGGGAGGCTTTGACGGTTCGCTTGATCCACTTTACTCTTCAAGAGTACCTTTGCACCTGTCCCGACCTTTTTGGCCCAACTCACTCGACCATGGCGGAAACCTGCTTGACATACCTCAATTTTAAGACTATAAAGGAGATTCCGCCAGCGCTCCTTGCTCTGCCTCAGTCAACTCCCTTCCTCCAATATTCTTCCTTATATTGGGGCGCCCATGCCAGGAGGCAAGCTTCAAGTGACGTGGTATCACTTGCGCTCAAGCTCTTCAGCCAAATTGAAAGCCATATAGCTACCAAGTTGCTTTTAGTGGATCTCATATCGATGACTGGCCGATATAAGGGTGATATCCCCATCCATGGCCCCCTGATTGGATTTACCGGACTTCATTGCACATCAGTTTTCGGTATTGTTGAAATCGCAACTGCTTTGATGGGCCACCCGAGCCACGATCTGAATAGAAGGGATTTTCTGGGCATTACACCACTCATATGGGCTGCTATTTGTGGGCAACAACGGGTAGCAGAGTTGCTGTTAGAACAGCAAACTGTCAGCCCCGACAAACCCGATAGATATTTTCGTCGAACAGCACTCTCATGGGCCGCGGGGAAGGGACATGAGGGAATTGTGAGGTTACTTCTCGAGCGGGCATTCGCAAAGCCCGACGGCCCAGATGGCTGGTGGGGTAAGACACCCCAGGTGATGAATATGGTCCGGGGAAGGAGATATGTCAACCCCAATCGGCAAGACAAATACGGCCAAACGGCAATACTACTAGCTGCTGAAGGGGGGCACGAGAAGGTGGTGAAGCTACTATTAGGAAGGAACAACGTCAAACCTGATACGCCTGATGGATGCGGCCGCACACCTCTCTTGTGCGCTTCTTGTCTAGGGTGGGAGGGAGTAGCGGAGCTACTCGTAACCCGGGAAGATGTTAGCATCCATAAGTCAGGCAAAAATGGTGAGACACCGCTCCTGGCGGCTGCTGAACGCGGATCAGAGCGAGTGGTGGGGCTCCTATTGGGGCGGAAAGATATCAACCCCAACACCTGCAACATATCTGGCCAGACAGCACTCTCGTTGGCTTCCAGGAAGGGGCATGATGAGGTAATGAAGCTACTGTTGGGGCGGGAGGACGTCAACCCCAATATTCCAGACAATGATCGTCGAACACCGCTCTTGTGGGCTGCCTCGAATGGACGGGACGGAACAGTGAAGCTACTGTTGGGGCGGGAAGACGTTGACCCCAATATGCCAAACTATGGTGGCCAAACACCGCTCTCGTGGGCTGCCAGGAATGGGAACGACGGAGTAGTGAAACTACTCTTGGGACGGGAAGACGTCAACCCCAATATGCCAAGCGACAGTGGCTCAACGCCGCTCTCGTGGGCAGCTAGGAATGGGCGTGATGGACTAGTGAAGTTACTGTTGGGGCGGAAAGACATCAACCCCAATGTGCCAGATAATGATGGCCTGACGCCGCTCTGGTGGGCTGCCCAGTATGGGCGTGATGGAGTAGTGAAGCTGCTATTGGGACGGGAAGACGTCAACCCCGATACGCGAGACAATCATCTCCGAACACCACTCTCGTGTGCTGCCAAGCATGGGCGCGAGGAAATAGTGAAGCTACTGCTGGGACGGAAGGGAGTCAACCCCAATATGCCGGACAATTATGGCCAAACACCGCTTTCGTGGGCTGCCGAGTATGGGCGCGATGGAGTAGTGAAGCTACTATTGGGACGGGAAGATGTCAGCACGGATATGCCAGACAATGGTGGCCGAGCACCGCTCTCATGGGCTGCCAGGAATGGGCATAATGAAGTAGTCAAACTACTGCTAGTACGGGAGGACATCAATCCTAATATGCCAGACAATTGTGGCCAAACACCCCTCTCGTGGGCTGCTGAGTATGGGCGCGACGGCGTGGTGGGGCTACTTCTGGGACGGGAAGACGTCAACCCCGATATTCCGGACAATGGTGGCCAAACACCGCTTTCGTTGGCTGTCAAGTATGGGCGTGATGAAGTAGTGAAGCTACTGCTAGGACGAGAAGACGTCAACTCCAATATGCAACACAATGGAGGCCAAACACCCCTCTCGCGGGCTGCCGAGAATGGGCGCGACGGAGAAGTGGAGCAACTTTTGGGACCTGAAGACGTCAACTTCAATACGCCAGACAATTATATTCAAACTCCGTTCTCGCTGGCATTGCAGATGCGGCACCCGGAAGTTATGAGGCTACTTCAAGCTCACAGATCTTCAAACCCCAACACAACTTAGCGCTAACCACGCAGGATCTTTCCTGTCCACCTCAAGAACCTCCATGCGCCGCTTTCTCCGCATTCCCGTAGCCACCCCTTCATATAGCGCCAGCTGCCTCCCCCCTCTAGATTACATTTGCCTATCTCTTTAAAACCCACACCAACCTTCTCGATATTGCTGCTTTCCCTCTCGTTTCTCTTCTTCCCCCCCAAATTCCCACCTCCATGGTTGTTCAGTTCGGCCCGGGTGTATATACTATTCTTGTAGTTGTAATGGGAGAGCTCGCTCTACTTTTTCGATATTACTCTCTTCCCTCCGTATAAAAATACCGCAGTTGGGTTTTGACTAATTCCCATTCCCTACTTATACATTCTCACTTCCGTCCATTTTATGTTTTTCCTAAACTACCCTTCTCCCTATTAGCCATCTATGTACGATATAATAATAATTCTACTTTATCAATGATTACCAAAGACAAGGCATTTTAACCACAACCTCGTTATACTTACTGAGCCGCAGCGCATGGATCTCTATTTGACCGAACCTCTAGCGTTACACCCACCCCCAGACTAGGGTCAACCGGACAGATACAAGGCTTCTATACGAGATTGTGATAATTGCCCCTCGTAACCTAAAGTGTTACTTCCCCCTCGAATATTCTTTAACCCCCTCCATCCCTTTATCCATCTCCCTGCAGCTGGCCTGCCATGCACTTCCATGATGGCAGTGGACTCCCGATATTCCCCACCCTCAATATCGATTTGCCTTTTCCCGGCAAGCTCTTTATGCATTCCTAGCTTTCCCCCCTATGATAGTCGTCTCGTTTCACTCTGGGATTTCCCCATAAGTGTGCATACGGGGGTAAACCACGGATTCCCATATTAAATGTGCCATAATCCTACCCCAATAGCACCTTAACCACCCCCCACAGCACCCCAACAACCTTCTTCTCTACTACCCGGAGTCATGAGACAACCCACCTGTCGGCACGCCCCCACTCACAAATTTCCTATTTAAGCCTTCAACTGTTGTAATCCTGAGTGATTATTCATGACCGCGAGGCTTCAAATCTAGGTGCCTTTGAGAAAAGCCGGATTTCGGAACGGATGCAAGAGAAACAGCATACTAGTAAATTTCTTTTGTATTAGATTCTGCCCCACACTTTGAATATCATCCGACAAGAGGACAAAACCCGGGTGCTGGGGATTTCTGCACCATTTCGGCAGGCTGAAAATGGTTGTCGGCGGGGTCCTAGTTTGTGGACTAAGGGAAAGCATTTTCGTAGTTTATATGGAGCCCCTGCGGGTGCGGGTCCCGTTCTTCCCTCTAACTCGGGCTGGCTGAGATTTCCTTGAGGCGGATATGAGCATCTATCTTCCCTGGGGGGTCTCCAGCTTCTTACCTTTCCCTTTCAGCTCGCGGCAGTGTTCCCAACGGGCCAGGCCCTTGGTAGGCAGACCTATAGGCCGCAGGCCAGGCCAAGGCAGACCGCTCTGAAGATAGCCTAGGCGGATATAGGCCGAATTCCGCCGACCTGCGAAAGCCCATGAGGCCTGATATGCGTCTATTAGCCGGGTGATTAGCATCGATAATAGATCCCTTTAAGGGTATCCTGATTCCCGCACCTGTTTCAAGTTCCGCATCTTTTTCTTTTTCTTTTCGTCTTTCTCTCCGGATATTGCTTCTTCTTAGGAAATCACACGAGTGATGAGCAAATATCTCAAAACATCTTGACTATTCACCAGCAGAGTCACCACCACCACAGTCAAATCTTACCATTCTTCCCTCAGATCCTACCTCTTCATCAAAATTACGTTGAATCCCTAAGCTAATGGAGGGAAACTTTTCTTGTATTTTGGGTGTTATTTTTTAATTAGAAAACACTATAGTTAACTGCCATTATATCGATATATCCGATAATATTCTGTCATCACCTTACCATTACAATACTGCGCCGTTGACCCACCACAATAGCAGCGGTTTTTCTACAGTTAATTTAATTATTTGTCCTACTATCTCTAATATTCTTCGCTAATGAAGCAAAGTAGTTTTTGCATTTTTAACGTTGTTTTGTAGTGTGAATTTTTGCGGTAGACTATATAGCTGCTCGCTAAGAGCGGCTAGCCTGCCCCATGTATGCCGGCCTAGGCTATATAGGCCAGACTTTCACACGCACGGTTAGGCTTTACCGCAGCCTGGCCTACCTGGCCCGTAGGGAACATCGTCTAGATGTACTATTTCTGGTTATAATGGTAATCTTCACTCCACTTTTTAGTCTTTATTTCTTTCCTTTTAAAACAGCTCGGCATTGGCGTTTAGATTACGCCCCCATTTCCCACTCATACATCCTAACCCTCGTCCATTTTTCCATTTTTCACAAACTATTCCTCTCCTTGCCACCCCTCCATGTACAGTAGTAGTAACTTGCTCCCAAAATCTCCTTACCTTATTCGTGGTTATTGAAGATACGGCGTTTCAATTGCAACTTCGTGGCATTTCCCGTGATTCAGTGGATAGAGCTTACGATGGACGAACTTTTACCTTCCTTCCTAGACTGGAGTCAAACGGGCACAAAATCAGCGCTTGTGCTACCACGGCTAGTTTTTGGCGACCGGATATATAAAGTATCGCTTACCTTTCCTATTAGGGTAGGGAACCGTTAACCGGAACAGACAGGGATACATTTGGCTGGGTAGCCTTAAATAACTGTTCAATCACTTCTTACCGGACCCTGGTACAAGTATAAGCAAGGATTCAAGGAAGAAGAATACTGGCATAATAATAGGAGTTAAATCTGCCAAGACCTGATCTGATCTGAAATCACGATTTCAAATCATAATTGGCAGGCCAAACACCCTTAGTCTCCTAACAAAAACATTCCATCCTCTCTTTTTCCCTTCTAGGTGTTTCAAAACTGCATCCCTTTTTGTCAATTGTGCTTCAATAATTAGCCTAGGTATTTGGCTTTATATTCCATTTTAGATATCAATCACAGGACAATACAGATTCGAGGCGGGTATTTAGCAGCCTACTGAGGTATGATACTGAAAACAAGAAAATCGGTGGTATAGTATCTACTTTACGGAAGCGGATAAGTACGTGAAAACAACTATCACTTTCAAAGAACACTGAAATAGAATGCAAAGCCACACAAGTCACGATCAATCTGAATTCACTAAGCTATGTTGCAAAACCAACCCCACAAACCGCATAAAACAGAAAATTCCCGTCGCAAAGAAAGCCCAACCCAGCAGGTTGTCCGACTAGCTAAGTACAGGTCCAATTTTCCTTCTTCAAAACACACGATCCTCGTTGCCGCTTCTTCGCTGCCGTTGTCCTCTCTTCAGTGGGAGGTGGTTCGGGGGAAGAACGAAGGGAAGCGTGAGAGAAGACAAAACCTAACTTACATAGAAGCCCCTGTCCGCCAAGCCTAGCCAACAGCCACCCCTGCAGAACCGTGAAACCTCCCAAAGCCAAGATCGCGACTAACTAACTATCTACAGTACTTAGCATAAGTTAATCGAAGATAAGCTAGAAAACAACAAGTTAAAAAAGTCAATTTTAAACCGTAACAATACCATACTATACGAGTGCCATGGGTGATGTTTTCGTACAAGATAGGGATTATTTTGCGGGTTAACCTGGGTCAACTGTTCGATAATTTTCTAGGGGCACTTGTACAGAGCCCAAGTCTTGTAGGTTCTGCAAGCGAGGTCTCAGGTTTGCTCCCCTCACCACCTGTGGAACCTACAAAACTTAGGCCCCGTACCTCCGCAAACGGGTACTCGTAATGTCCTGACGTTTGTGAACACAACTGCTATTGCATGATGCCAAGATCAGGGCAAAAAAGCTGAATTTTGGCGGTATGCAATAGCAGTTGTGTTCACAAACGTCAGGACATTACGAGTAGAGGTAACCGAAACTTCGGGTATCTCACTAGACTCTTTTCAGATTTTCCTTGGCCTAGCGACGATAGGGTGGCGGTGTTTCCCTGCATAAATCAAAGTTCCAAGGGGGAAGTCGGAAGACTTGGCTACCACAATCGCGGAACAGGAAAATATACACCCCTAGCAAATATACAGTTCGCTGTTGATTGGTCGGACCTCAGTAATTCTGGCCTAGGAGCCAATCAATGAGGACTGTATATTTGCTGGGGGTGTATATTTTCCTGTTCCACGATCGCATGCGCGAGGCAGCGCCGGAGAAAAACAAGGGATACGCAATCACAAACCCCCTGGCTGTGAAGGAGTCCTTCTTCCTCCTCAAAGATTCGCCAAGAGTTCCAACTTCCCACCCCGAACTTTCACTCCTGCGCGGGGCGTCACCACTCTAATGCCCCGAACAAGCTAACCCCCCCTAATCCTTTCTACATCCTTCTACTCGAGTAGATCCTCTCACAACACTAGCGAGCAGCCAGCACCAGACACCAAACACCTGCGTTATCCGATAACCCCGAGAAACCTCCCAGTAGCCTTTGTAGTGATCTCAGGAATTTTCAAACTCATACCACAATTGGAGGTTGGGAAATATAGCGAGATGGGGGATGGCAAAAGTAACCGCTTGCCGTAGATTTCAGGTAGTGATCTGTGGTGTTCGCAAGGAGAAAATCCCAGAGGTGAAATAACTAGCGTTACTAACCAAGATTACCTGTAAGGGCCCGTTTACCTAACCGTCTAATAGCCGGTTCCCCTCCTATTTCGCTGTCGCTCATAGTCGGCGAAAGCAAGTGTGACGCGCCGGCCTTTTTTTTTTTCCCAGAAAAAGGAGCCAAGCCCACCACCAACTACAACGAAGGAAGAAAAAATCCACGCGGGTAACGACGCTGTACTTGAATACCAGTAGTGTCAATCCCTCACGACCCTCTCCTATTGGCTGGAAATCATACCGGCAGGTTCAATACCTCCCCTTGAGAACTTGGGTTGATCTTCCCGGCATCTACTATCTATCCCTTCGTATCCACTATCTCTCCCTCCGCCTCCACTATCTCACCCCCAGCAAGTTCAACCTGTTTGCCCTTGTGGCTCCAATCTTCTCTCTCTAGTAATCTTAATTCCTTCCACCAATACTTCCATTGGCAATTCTGGCTTTTAGACTCTAACCTGCCTGTATCCCTAGTAGCTTTGAGTCTCCTGAAGTGACTCGAACACTGAACTGGAACACCCTCAGTAACCCCTCACATCTGGGATCCTTTATTCCTCAAACAACACCAATCCAACACATTTCACCTACAATTACTTCCTACTTCCCGGCACGACTCCAGCCCCTTCCTAGTTCTCTCAACCATTTGGGTACAGTTTTATTACCTCCTTTTCCTCCGCCCCCCACCTTCAACATCATTGGTTTTCTGCATCAAAAAGCACAATGTCAGAACACAACTCAAAGCTTCAAAGCAAGCAGCGTTTGGATCGTGCTATGAAATGGCTAGAGGATGAACCAGATGAGTTGGCTAGCACAGCAGCCAAAATGTTTGATGTCAATCCATCATCAATTCGAATGCGTCAACTACGCAAGCGGCATCAGGAGCTCAACACTCGTGGCTCCTTTAATCAGCATGGCGGAAACAACATGATTTTGACTCCAACTCAAGAGCAAGCCGTTTTCGATTCTGTTAAGACCAAGTAGAAATGCGTTTGGGTGCTACACCATCCATAATTTATGCCGCTATCTGCCATCTTCGCCAGCAGGAAAACCGCAATCCACCATCCTGTAGATGGTTCCAGCAATGGATAAAGAGCAACCCTCATCTCCATTCGATCAAGACAAAGCCAATTGCCCATGTTCGTATCAGAACTCATACTGAAGAAGATCTCAAGAGCTTCTTCCTCGATTACCAGAATACCCTTGCAAAATATGGCATCCAGCGTGCCAAATATATATTTAATATGGATGAATCCGGTGTGAGAATTGGGTGTCCAACTGGTAAGATTGTGGTTGTTCCAACACATGTCAAGGAACTGTATACCGCTAGTCCTGAAAATCGCAAGTCTTTGACTATTATCGAAACTATTTGTGCCGACGGAAGCCCACCACCTCCACCTGTTGTCATCTGCCCCGGAGAAAAGATTATGGAGAATTGGATTAGGATAATCTGACTGGGGCTGAAGTAATTGCAGTCTCACAAACTGGTTATACAAATGAAGGGATTGCTCTGGCATGGCTTAATCACTTCATCAAATATGCTGGTGCAGGCCCTGATGAACATTGGCGGATTCTCCTTCTTGATGGCCATCTTACTCACTGCAAGGATGACTTTGTTATAAAATGTCATGAGAATCATATGTTCCCTTCCAGTTCCCATCGCATTTAACACATGTCCTACAGCCACTTGATGTTGGTGTTTTTCGTCCTTGGAAGCACTACCACAATAAGGCCATTCAACATGCCATTCACTCACTTGATATGGAGTATACAATCTCCTCTTTCTTCCGAGACTTAAGCGCAATTCGTCAGCAAACGTTCCAGCCTTATACAATTAAAAATTCATTTCACGAGTCTGGAATGTTCCCTGTGTCCTATAAGAAAGCCTTAAAGAAAATGCGTCATTACAATAAGAGGAACCTTGCTGGAACACAACCTGGGCCTTCCAACACAGCTGGACAAGCATCAGAAACCTATGATACACCATCAGTTGAGGAAGACGGTGAATTAGATCTCCCAACACTTCCTAGCAGCTATTTTGAGTGCCAGAAAGGGATGGGCGAGTGGATTGAACATGCAGAAACTTTCAGTCCAACCTCCAGGGCCAGGTTTCAACAATGGGCAAAGGGAACTCAGATATCGCTTGCTCAGGCGGAACTCCAACAACAATCTTACCATGATGTTCAAGCTCGAATTCTAGAGGAGGCAAAGCGCAAAAGCAAATCCAGACGTGTTATTCAAAAAGGTGGTGTGATAACTGTTGAAGCCGCAAGACTCAGACAGCAGGAAAAAGCTGAGAAAGAAAAAGCCGCTGCTCTTAAGAAGGCTCAAAAGAGTATTCAAATTGCTGTGAACAAAGCAAAAGCTTCTCTAAACCGTCGTGGGATTAATGCACGCAAGGCTGAGAAGGAGAGAAAGAAACAAGTTAAAGCAATTCAGGCGAAGGGTGAAATCGTTCCACCAGAGATGGAAATTGCGATTCCCGATCCAGAGAGAAATCCGAGTGCTGAAGATCTTGAATCATTACAACCCCCCCCCGATCTATTACAAGCTCTATTAATGCTAGACCCTACAGCTACCTCTACTGCATGTGCAATAGATCCCCAATTGCTTCTTCTGGATAGTGAAGCATCTGATGTTGAGATTTATACTACAAGAAGGGAAGCTGAGGCGAGACATACTATGGAACAAGATGGAAGAGGAAACAGTTTTACAGTGGATAATGGAGAGACTTTCCCTGAGGAATCTGATTCTGATTCTTCAAGCATATCAGCAGACTCTATTATGAGAAATGCTGACTTTGTAA